>Ga0082212_10000273_pt1 | contig 74902 bp, 63 predicted proteins | sample TergutNt197P3_FD_71548 | JGI IMG/M metagenome (GOLD analysis project Ga0082212, IMG submission 71548) | Neocapritermes taracua P3 segment gut microbial communities from Petit-Saut dam, French Guiana - Nt197 P3 | ecosystem: Host-associated > Arthropoda: Insects > Digestive system > Gut ...
TCTTTCTTAGAAACCTGGGCAGCCACCTAACCGTTGAGGATATCCTGAGCACTCTTCAGATCTATCAACAGCAGAAACTTCTTAACGAGAAGAACACCTATTTAAACAGGATCATTGAAGCGAACAAAGCGTCAATAGAGGAGGTCGTCACCATGAGTACAGCGCTGGAACTATTGTGGGAAGCAGCAGATAAGCAGGGTTACCTTGAAGATCTCAAGCAGCACATTGCGGAGCAGGCCGCGAAAGAAGCCAAGTTGGAAGGCAAGTTAGAAGGCAAGTTGGAAGGCAAGATAGAAGGCAAGTTAGAAGGCAAGTTAGAAGGCAAGTTAGAAGGCAAGTTAGAAGGCAAGTTAGAAGGCAAGTTAGAAGGCAAGTTAGAAGGCAAGTTGGAACTGGCCCAAAAAATGCTTTTGGACGGAGAGTCCATCGAAAGAATCGCCAAATGGACGGAACTCCCTTTAGATAAAATTATGGAATTGAAAGCCGGGCTTTCCGTTATAGATTCCCCCTGCTGACATGAACAATTATATGGGTAGTCATGCCCACAAACTGACTGTACACAGACGACCATACCACTACCACTTGCCCCTTGGGATTTCTCTTGGAAATCCGGCACGGTGATGTTCTTTTCGTGGGGCCCTTTGGACATATCGGTTCAATTATACACATTGGTCAATCGTGTATCCCAAGATCGTATTTTCTCTACAACACCGTTTTCAAACCGATAGAGGCCTTTGTCTGATACCAGGTACCTTCTTCCAGCCAATATATAGGCTCTTCCCATAGTCTCAGACATTTCTGTGGTGTATATTATCCTTTCTTCAAATGATTCTAGAGACAAAGAATACAGGCTTGTTTGATTCACACCCAGCAGGAGATACAAATCATTCCCTGAATGCCAGGCAGAAAACAGACGTTTATCGAATTCTTTGATCTTTGCCAAAGAGCGGTCTTCCTCAACAGAATAGAGCGTCGCCAAATGCAAATAATCATTATTGTTGATGTCAATTGAATTAATAAACAGATAGAGCTTACCATCCGCCTCAATCGGGATTGTCTGAGCCACGCTGTCAAACACAACCTGTGAACTTATTCCTTGTATCTTAACGGGATTATCCAGGTTCAACCTATGAACAGAAGAGGTTTGCGCCTTCATGTCATATGAGGTGAAGATAATTTCCGAACCGTTTCTCGTCACACTGTCTATACAATAATATCCGGGAACCGCCTCATAATATAACCGCTCCGAGAAATCATTATTGTAAACCCAAATATTCATTTCCCCCATGGTGTCAATCCATTGGGAAATAATAAAAATGACGTCGCCGACTCTTTTAATAGCAACGATCCCCATCAGAATATCTTCATATTTCGACATACCTGCTGAATCGAGGATGTATACTTCGTCTTTGTTCGATACGGCAATATTCCCTCCATCATAGACATCATAGAGAAACCAGAAAACATCTTTTTCATTTTTCCCGGCACGAAACCGGCTCTCTTGCTGCGTATCAATATCATAGCTGTAAAGATACGGTTTGTGAGAAACATTCAACAAATATGATATTGTGGCGTCTCCATAGGACGAGTCCCCATAAGATGAAGGACTTTGACATCCCATTGAGATTCCAAAAAGCATTGTTACCACGATAAATAGTAGAATTTTCTTTTTAGTCATCCTTAATCATTAATACCACCTCTTGCCCGCACAATATAACCTGCTGTCAATATAGCATAAGACGGCTTATAGACGCAAGATTTCAGGAGTTAAAAACCAGAATGTCTATCTCGCTATTTGTGAAAAATGAACAACCCTTTGGCATTTTTCTGCCACAACCTGATCATGGGTAACAATAAGGATCGTCTTCTCTTGCCCATGCATCTCTTTGATCATGTCCAGAATGACATCCCTGTTTTCCGGATCCAATGAACCCGTTGGCTCATCAGCCAAAACAATTTCACAAGGCTTGAGCCAAGCTCTGGCGATAGCCACACGTTGCTGTTCCCCGCCGCTTAATTCAAAAATCTTGTGCTTCTTAAAACCGCCGAGACCTACACGCTCCAAGACTTCATCAATCGCGCACTCTTTAGCTTTCTTCGCGCCGGATCTGCCGTCAAGGGCGAGACGCAAATTGTATTCCACAGTCTGTTCATCAACGAGGGCGAAACTCTGAAACAAGTAGTTGATACGCTCACGCAGAATTTTGTTAGACAGCGATGTCGCCGGCTTGGGATTCTCATAACCGCTGATAGAAATCTTTCCACCGTCTATATCTTCAAGCAAGCCTATGACATTGAGCAGCGTGCTTTTACCACAGCCGCTGGGCCCCGTGACAGCCACCATTTCTCCTTTATGAACCTGCAGGGAATAGTCTTGTAGAACTATTTTTCTGCCGTATTTTTTGGTTACTCTATCAAGCGCAATAACAACCATCGTTTTAGTTCCCTCCTTTAAGGTTATCCAGAATTCTTTTCTTTTCAATGACGAGGATAGTTATGAGTGAAGCCAGGATTTCCATGGTCATCAGAGAGATGCCAAGCAATAGAGCTATACCCGGCGAAGCAATAATGAGCGAAACTAGGATGATAAATGCCCAAGCCACAGCAATATTCTTAAGAAAGTACGAGCCGTATTTCAATTGAAATGACTGTCCCATAAAGGAACGGATGCTGATAAGACGCTTATTTTTGTCAAAGTAGTTATGAATGCTTTGAACAACAATCATACTCAGTGTCAAAATCAAAACAGCAATAGCGGATAGAATGAAAGCGATCATTCTCAAAGATTCATCAACTTCTTGGGCAACACTATCGAATATGGAAACGACGGCTTTAAGATTGTCTTCAAACCCTTGTTTTCTCACCGCCTCATAGATTTCTGTCTGAGAATCAGCGCCAACAGCTTTGATTTTTAATGGGTTGCCTTTATAACCCATAACAACATCATAGAATTGGACAAAACCGTTTTTCTCTGTAAGAACCTCTAGCACTATATTGCTGATCATATTGCCTTCGTTGGGATTGACGGAGAGGTTATAGCTAAAGTAGGGTTGGTCGTTCTTGACCCAAACAATACTGATTTCCTGATCACGCAATTTAAGCCCGGAAGGCGTAGAATACGTTTCTCCCTGATAAATCAAAGAAGATTGATAATATTCCCGTATTTGTGTTTCCTCCGCTTTAAAGACTTCAGGAACAAGCAGAACCATATCTTCGGTTTCCTCGGAAATCTGCGCAATGTCACCATTAATATCATAAACGGGATATTTGCTTAAATAATTGGGGTTGACCCTCGCTCCTGCATATTTCAGATTAGACATATGGGCATTCAATGTTTGGAATTCTGGCGTGAAATCATCAAAGTCAGCCAAAATACTGCCGCTCTTGTTGAAATAATAGTAAAGCTCTATCCTCTTTGCGACATTTTCCTCGCTCAACCATTCCCCCATATTCATATTTTGAACTTCCAGAACATAAAGATCGCGAGCCTCTTGCCATTGCGCGTATTGCAAGGCATGGATTCCTTGGATCGATCTGTATTCAGCAAAGGCCATCTGCCCAAAATAGATAATCGAGATCATCAGAGCAATTTTGGCTATCATGTTAACAGCACCAATTGAACGCACCGGGCGCAAATTTTTCAGCATACCAACAATGCTGACATGGGCAATGCTAACAAAAGTCACAAGAGATAGAATAACAGTTGAAGTAATGGTTATCGCACCGACAAGAGCCAGTTTCAGAAGAAAAATAGCTGCGAAGATCTTTGAAGCTTTGAGAAAAATAAGACTCATGAGCACGCCTACCGCTACAACAGAAATCGCTTGATTCCTAAGTAGACGGAATATGCGTATGCCCCAGATAGAGCGTTTACGATGGCCCAGCATCTTTTCCACGGCAATGCTCTTAGCGTCCTTAGCAAAATCATAAACCACGACAAGAAGTACAATCAGATGGATACAGATAATAACTCCGAGCAACATGGGAAAAAACAAATCTTCAAACCCGCTTGAGACAGAAGGCATCCTGGTTTCCTGCATAACAAACCCTGTGCGTGAATAAAATTCAGAATAAAAAGCATTAAAATCTTCGTTCGCGATTTGAATTGTATAAACACCATTAAAAGGCTCCGCGATATTCAGCATTTCCCGCAGGGAGCGGACTTCAAAAACGTCGTCGCGGGCAAAATTGGCAATTCGCCCAACCTGTTCAGGATCACCTGTTTTCTCAGTTGAAAGAAACTGAGTTGAATCATGATCCGGATGCGCTGAAACCCCCTCAAACGTAAAACTCTGATAGAAATCCGGACGGGTTATATAGACGTATTTGATGTTCCTGTTTTTTCCGTCTTCACTTTTCATGCGCGCCGCGATGACATTGGCCTGATATTGGTCGGATAAACTGCACAGGGCTTCATAGATTACACCGGCGTTTTGTTCATTGACAGACAAAACAACCTTATGGCTGTCATCCGTACGTTCGGCATTGATAAATTCATTATAGCGCAAAGAATTCTCTGCTTGAAACAGGATTCCAAAAACAATCAATGCTTCGGCAATAAACAGCAATACAATAACGATCTTTCTCAAAGTACTATTCCTCTCTTATAGGATAAAAGCCGGGGCGGGAAAACCCGCCCCAATAAACCAATAAACTATATACGTCTGATTATCAATAGTATACTTTGAAACCCCAATCATAACTTTTGATTAAAACTTTCAACACAGACGGCGAATTAGCTTGCGCACTATATCCATACCGGGTTTCGGCACGTAATTCTCCGGCTCCATTAATCAACGCCCATGCTTGAACCCAAGAACCGGTATTAGTCTTGTAACAGTAATACATCCTGTATAGACCTGAGTCTTTATAGCCACCAGAGTCTACGCCTGCATACACCGGTATAGCCGCCGTCAATAACAATCCGCAGACCATAAGCAAAATCAACAGTTTCCTCTTCATTCCCATTCCTCCTAAATTTTTAATTTGCTCACAATTTTGCTTATTCAATGCCATCACCCGTGCAAGTGTGCACCCTATGACCGGATAATGTTTGAATACTTTTTTCAATTATAACTCGCTTCCATGCTCAAAGTCCTGACAAAATTCTAAAATTTTTCTAAAAATTTTCTAAAAATCCATGATTTTGGATTTAAGAATAAATCATCCTGCGACCAAGGACCTATTTCCCCTCCCAGCGATACCCGTATCCGGCCACCGTCTTGATCAGATCTCTATCCCCCAGTATTTTGCGCAGCCGGTAAATATACACGTGGATATTTTCGGAACTGCCGCAGCAATCCGCACCCCAAACTTCATGAAATATCTCATCATGGGACAGCGTTTGGTTCTTGTTCCTGATCAACACGGACAACAAACCGAATTCCAACGAGGTAAGGGAATTGGGCACACCCTTCACACTGACAATGCGGTTGTTCAAATCCAGAATAATATCTTCACCACATACAATCCTATTCAATTTGCCGCTTCGTTTCAACACCTTCTCCGCTCGCGCAATCAGTCTCTGGTTATCAATGGGTTTCATTAAACAATCTTCCGCCCCGGCGTTTAACGCCTCAATTTCAGAATCGCCATCCTCTTGGTCTATCAAACAGATAACTGGTATGCCATGCTGATCCATACGCCCCATCAGCTCGAACCCATCCGCCCCAAGAGCGCTGATGTTTATCAACGCCAAATCGTAAGAAGGTCCCTTCGCCAAGATGTCGGCGGCATCTTCTCCATCAGCAAATACAGTACAATCGAAATTCAACTTCCTCAGGCTGACCTCTGCGGCACACGAAAACTCTTCATCGCTTTCCACCAACACAATCTTGTTTTTCCCCATAATTCACCTCGTCGATCATTCAATACTCTTGCAACCTTCGGCCTATGACTTCTTCTATTGTGTTTTGATAATTCCTGAAATGGAATATGTAAAAATATTGTTGCTTTGCCGAATGTGAAAAACTTCATTTACAAAATTGTACTTTATGTACATGCTTCGTCAAAAAACTTCTTCGATCGGAACATCAAAAAAGCCTGCTATTCTCTTAGCAAGGCCAAGAGAAGGTTCCCTTTTTCCCGCTTCGATGAAGGCAATATACCTTGCGGATACTCGCAAATAGCCGGCTAATTCTGCTACGGAAACGTTTCTTTTTGTTCGGAGTTGACGCAATTTACTCATAATTTCTCCGCCTTTTTCGACAAAGTGTTCGATGAACTAATTGTACAGTACCAAGGGTTCTTTGGCAAGGTTCCCTATGCTACAATTTAACTGAACTCGTTGTTCATTTTATAGCAGAAAGTAAGTTGATAATAATGTTAGGTAAAAGGATCAAGGATTTGCGGATAAAAAAAGGCGTCACACAAAGGGAACTGGCTGATTATTTGGGCCTGACCCCTAAAATGATTTCCTTCTATGAGAACGAAGAGCGCTTCCCGCCTCATGATATTCTTCTCAAGCTCTCCATCTTTTTCGATGAATCCGTGGATTACATTCTTGGCCAAGACGTTCCGCAGGGCATCTACATGCGGCTGGCCAAAGAGGCGCAGGACATGAACCTGCCGGAAGAAGACGTCAATTACATCATTGACCTGGCGAAAAGAATCAGCAGGGCGAATGAATAAGACAATGGACAATGGACAATGGACAAGGCTGATATCCTTCAGCCTGTGGACCAATGGACAATTAGGAAACATGAAAGCTCAACGAAGTTGAGCTGGTGTTCCTCGTTGCCTATTGTCCATTGCCTCAAGCCGCCAATCCACAGCGCCCACCCCTTTTTCCTTTAGAAATTGATTGGCCTGCACAAAATGATTGCACCCAAAGAACCCGTTGTGGGCCGACAACGGGCTCGGATGCGCCGCTTTTAGCACCAGCTTGTTAGGATCACTCCTATCAGGATCTCTTATGATAAATTTCTCATACTTCTGCGCCGGTTTCCCCCATAACATAAACACGATAGGTTTTTCGGAACGTCCCACCGCCCGGACCGCTCCGGTCGTGAACGTCTCCCAACCCATATTCTTATGGGAATTCCCTTTCTCCGCCTCAACCGTCAGCACGGTGTTCAAAAGCAGCACACCCTGTTTCGCCCATTTCGACAAATCAGCCGTCTTATTCTCAATTCCCGTTTCAGCGGCAAGCTCCTTAAATATGTTTCTCAGAGATGCCGGCACTTCCACCTCTGAATGGCTTGAGAACGCCATTCCCATAGCGTGCCACGCGCCGCGTTTGTCTTTCCCCGGATACGGATCCTGACCCAAGATCACAACCTTAACCTCCTCGAAAGGCGTCAATTGAAACGCTTTCAGCACACTGTTTTCCTCAGGTAAAATGCGGTACCCTGCCGTCCTTTTGCCTCCGAGCCAATCCAGCATCTTCTGAAGATGCTCAAGATCGAGATGCGCATCCCAACTGTTCCCAATCATCCCTATTCTCCTTCGCGCAGTTCTACTATTTGTTAATTGTTGGCTATCAACTGCCAGCTGCCAATTGCGACGGGATTCCCGTTTTGTCAGGCAAGACGAAACTGCCTTTATCGATCCCCTCTCTGGCAAAACTCCTTAACCCATCAATGGCACGAACACTCCACACTACCCTCCACACACGCCAGCGCACTCTCAAGCGTGTCCCGGGATTTTGCCGCTGCCGGTGAAGGGTACAGCGCCAACAACGGTTCTCCCTCCTCAACCAAGTCGCCGCATTTCTTAGAGAGCCGGATCCCCGCGTCCGGATCAATACCATTGTCGCAACCCTGCCCCGGCTCAAACCGGTCGGAACGTCCCGCTCCGAGCAGCATAGCCGCTTGCCCGATACCACGAGCATCCACGCGCAATACTTTGCCCCGGCTTCGGCTTCTGAAATAAATTGGCTCCCCGCGCTGCCCTTCTTGCACCCGTTGCCAAAAGGCCTCCAAAGACCCCCCTTGAGCAGCCACAAATTCCTGGAATTTCACCCAGGCCGGACTTGGGGAACCACTCAAAGCCTGTTCCGCCAAAACTCTCGCTGCCGACTCATCAGCCGCCCGGCCACCCACAAGAAGCATCCTGACAGCCAGTTCCAAGCAAATATTGCGCAGATCCCGCGGCCCCCCGCCCCGCAGAACCTCAATCGCCTCCACGACTTCAAGGCTGTTGCCGATGGCATACCCAAGGGGCTCCTCCATAGGACTGATCAGCGCCTGAGTCAACCGGCCCAGACTTTCCCCAATAGCCACCATAATATCAGCCAACAGTTGGGCCTCATGCCGGGTTTTCATGAAAGCACCGGTGCCATATTTAACGTCAAGCACAATCCCCTGAGCGCCGGCAGCGATTTTTTTGCTCATAACAGAAGAAGCAATCAGCGGCACGGCATCAATACAGGCAACAGTGCCACGCAAAGCGTAAAGTTTTTTATCGGCGGGCACCAAGGAGGCGCTCTGGGCAACAATCGCCACCCCGGTATCCTCCACTTGCCGGCGCATCTCCTCTTCAGACAAATCCACGCGAAAGCCCGGAATAGACAACAATTTATCAACAGTGCCCCCGGTATGCCCAAGACCCCGCCCCGACATTTTGGCCACCGGCACGCCGCAGGCAGCCACCAGCGGCGCCACCACCAGCGTCGTCTTATCCCCAACGCCGCCGGTGCTATGCTTATCAACGACAACTCTATCCCCCAAACACCACTCCAACATATGACCGCTTCGCGCCATCGCCATAGTCAGCGCAACCGTTTCCTCCGCGTCCATACCCCGGAAAAAAACCGCCATAGCCCAGGCCGCCATCTGACAATCAGGTATTCTTCCTGCCGTATAACCCTCAATGATATAGGCGATCTCCGCCGCGCACAGTTTTCCGCCGTCCCGTTTCCTTTCGATAAGATCAAACATACGCACAAGCAACACCCCCATAGACACAAAATAAATTCATTCTCAAAATAATAACAACCTGGAGGCTACCCTGCCAAGCGCTCTCATTAAGACCCAGCCCTCTCTCCCCGCACCTCAAAGGGGGCGCACATTGATCTCTCCGGTGATATCATGTAGAATAGAATAAGGTGCTAACTAATACATTGTCCATTGTCCATTGTCCATTGTCCATTGTCAAAAGGGGGGTTTTTGATTATGCTTTCTATCCTGCTGAGCGGCGACTTTGCCAACGCGGGACTGTTTCTTATGGCCAGCGCGTTCATTGTCCTTGTCGCCCTTCCTATCCACGAGCTGTCCCACGCGCTGATCGCTTACAAACTGGGGGATCCGACCGCCAAAAGCCAGCGGCGCTTAACGCTTAACCCCCTTTCCCATCTGGATCCTGTCGGCTCCCTTCTCATTTTGTTGTTTGGTTTTGGTTGGGCCAAGCCCGTGCCTATCAACATGAACAATTTTCGCAATCCCAAACGTGATATGGCCATTTCCGCCCTGGCCGGACCTGCCTCAAACGTGATCGTCTCGTTCATTGTGTTGTCGATCTTTGTCCTAACCGCCAAACTGGGTCTTGTCAACATCAACGCAGTGAGCACTTTTTTCTTCTTCGCGATCATGATCAATCTTTGGCTAGCCGCCTTCAACCTGATTCCTTTGCCGCCGCTAGACGGCTCCCATGTCCTCAAAGCCTTCCTGTCAACACGAACCTATTACAAGATTTCAAAATATGAACAATACTCCTTCCTCATCGTCATTCTTCTTCTGGTTACTGGGATTCTGAGCAAGCCAATAGGGTTTATCAGCGACGGTCTCTACAATCTCATCGCTTTACCATATCAATTGCTTGGCATCCTTTAAGACAATGGACAATGGTCAGGGCTGATATCCTTAGGCCCGTGGGCAAATTGACAATTAAAGAAATGGTTAGTCTCCGGCGATATGGTCGAGCTCCAACCCATATTTGTACAACCCGTAGAAATGGTGGGTCGGCCCGTGCCCCTTGCCGATAGGCAGCGCATACCGAATCGCTGTCGTAACGTACGCCTTTGCCCTGCTTACAGCTTCGCCCAGATTGAACCCCAACGCCAGGTTGGCGGCAATCGCCGATGAAAAAGTGCATCCCGTACCATGAGTGTTTTTGGTGTCAATCCGCTCGGCGCTGTATCTGGTAAACTCTTTGCCGTCAAAAAGAATATCCAGCGCTTCACCGCTGTGACCACTGTCGTCAGCCTGATCGTCGTTTCCACTCCGGCCTCCCTTGACAGCATGACCGCCTTTAATGAGAACATTCTGGCAGCCCATTTGGTGAATAATCACTGCGGCTTTCTCCATAGCTACGGCGTTGGCAATCGTCATGCCCGCGATTTTCTCCGCTTCAGGTATGTTCGGGGTAATCAGATCGCCCAAGGGGATCACCGTCTTGATCAGCGTATCTATGGAAGCGGGATCCATGAGGGGGCATCCGTTTTTGGCATACATAACCGGATCAATGACAACATTGGCCGGGGCGTACTGCCGGAGCTTACCGGCGACCGCCTCCATAGCCGCCCCTTGGGACAGCATGCCGATCTTCACAGCATCCACTTCAATATCCTCGAAAACAGCGTCAATTTGCTTCTCAATCATGGTCGGCGCGACATCCTGGATGTCGATAACACGGCTGGTGTTCTCCGCCACCACGGACACAATCGCGCTCATACCAAAAACCCCGTGGGCCGAAAAAGTTTTCAAATCCGCCTGAATCCCGGCGCCGCCGCTGCAATCGGAACCTGCTATGCTGAGTACTTTTTTCATGTTCAAATAGTCCCTTTCAAACTTTTACTACATAATACATGTGTGAATCTTACCAGAATAGCCTTCTCATTGCAACGAATCCAGACAAGGTGACAAGAGAAAATACCGCTCAGCGAAGAATAATTATCGTGAGCGGTATTGACAGCCATTCCTGGATCCATTGGCCGCTTTCGGGGTCGGTCAGGCTGATGAGCTTATGATCTTCATTATAAGCGGCCTTAACGGCGCTAACGTCGGGCAGCACGGTGCTTGCTGAGCAGGTTGCCGTAGGCGTCGTAAGTGAGGGCTGTAAGTCCGAAAGGAACGCGTCTCATTCCGTGCCAATTGTCAGGATTTCATCACAGGTCAGCCCTGTATCCTCCACGATTTCACTAATGGGTCTATTGCGTTTCAGCATATTTTTGGCGATGGCCCGTGCTCCTTCCATTCTGCCTTCCATTCTGCCTTCCATTCTGCCTTCCATTCTGCCTTCCATTCTGCCTTCTTCCCGTTCTTCAAGCAGCACCTGCTCACTCAGTTTTAACATAAACCTCTCACTCCCTTCGATTTTCAGAAGAATCTCATCATCCAGTATCGCCCCCATATATTCCTTGACCAGTCGTTGTGAAAAGGCTGTATCATAATTGTTGACAAACGCGCAGAGATCTTTGTGTGTTGTGATTGACAAAAAGGCCTTTACTATGACAAGATTCTCCGGCAGCCCCTCTTTGTCCGATATCCTGTTCAAATTGACTTCGTAAAGGGTCATGAGATCCGAATAGACTTCCTTTGTGTTTACATCTGTAAACTGTATTTTGCTTACAGGTGGTACTTGGGGAGTGGTGTTGTTTTCGAATATAAATGTGATTGAAACTTGTTTGAGCTTCTCATACCGGCAATCTTGTACTTCCTGACCGGCAAGTTCTTTGGATCCGTAATAGATATTCCTGTTTCGGTTGCGTGTTTTCAAGTAATGTCTTTGCATATCCAGAGTGTAAACCCGCGCTGTTTCATCTTTTAAATAGACATCAACCCGTATGCTGCTTTCGATGGCTTTCAGGATATCGTTCCTGTGCTCTGCCAGTGGGTCTGTTATTGTGATATCTTCACCGACAACAGCACGAATGAGTGTTTCCGACAACTCTTTGTGATAAAACATGATGGAGAAGATGCGGTCGTTGGCGGGAAGGTAGGCTGTGTTAACAGTAATTTCACCGGCTATGACCGCTGATTTCAATCTGGTGTACAGAAGCTGTTCTTTGTCAGCAACAGATTGAAATATTCCCTTTAATCTGGGGCTGTATTCGTGATAGTTGCCCAAATCGGGGGGCTCTCTGTCTCTGTCTCTGTCTCTGTCTCTGTCTCTGTCTCTGTCTCTGTCTCTGTCTCTGTCTCTGTTGTTGTTCAATCTGTTCTCCTCTGCATGGCACCTTGTCCGAAATCTCTTCTAATCGATAGCTTAACAGTATGATATCATATCTTTCGCCTTGCATCAATGAAAAAGGTCACTGAGCAGCGAGCCCTCAATGTCCCTCAATGTCCTCAATATTCTCAGACAATATTTATTTACACTACCGCGAGATTGACTGCGAAAAAAAGAGGTTTTGCAGGGAACTTTTGATCTTGTCTGGTCCTATATTCTATATTCTGGATTACGAAAACTCAATTAATCCATATCCTGAACGCAGAAACTATTTTACAGTGTCAGAGCTGAAGCACGATTCATGCTTCAGCTCTCTTACAGTGTCTTGCTGCTTGACAGACTTTACATCAAATTATTCGTAATGAACAGGTATAAGAATCCGGAAATGAGGAACAACAGCTTCCATATCGCCCAGGCTTACCGTTGGTTGGGGGGCTGTGGTCACATTGAAGCCGCGGTATTCATAATCCCCCCACCATTCTTCCCAGCGTTCTTCATCCAAAACAATGCGTTGCTCTGAGATAAGATTGGGGAACCGTCCCGGAGCTGCCATTCCCTGATAGACCCATCCATCGGGACGATATTGGTAACCGGGATCAACCTCAATAATTGTCCCAACAGGAAGATCTTCTCGGGAATAGCGCTTGGACGCAATAAACTTCGGAGAACTTGTTTGATCCATGACGGGATGAGGAGGATCGGCCTGATATCCGCCGTTAACGGAATCCCAGTATCCTCCGTTTGTCTCCCTCCAATCAAGAGAAACATATTTCGGTACATAAATACGGAAATGCGCTGCTGCCTCCGCTTCTCTGCCGGTCAGATCCTCCTCATTCTGGGGGCACTGGTACATATTAAATCCACGATATTGGAAATCACCCCACCAGTCTTCATCAACCAGAACACGCTTTATTGTGGTTACCGAGGGGCGACCGGGCGCCGCCGCGCCGTTCCGGACCCATCCATCAGGACGATAGCCGTAACCCGCATCGACCTCTATAATGCTGCCTGGAGGGAGCTCTTCTTTGCTAAAGCGTATCGTCGCAAGATAGTACTTTGAAATGTCGTTGGAATCGTCTATCGAGGGATTGTTTATATATCTGCCGTCATTGGAATTCCAGAATCCCGGGTTATCTGCATAATGCAGGTCCAGTTCATAATACATGGTGTAATCAGGTTCACCCGGAATACTGTAAACCTTCGCCACACTGGGGGTTGTCTGACCAACATTGAAATCGCCGGTAAAACTCAGATTCGCGGCATTGCCGGCGGGGGCGCCCACAGTCGTCACCGTATAAATCAGTTTCACCTGGCTCTGGGGAGCGACCGTAAACGGTTCCGTCGGTCCGCTAACGCTATAACCGGCGATATCAAAAGAGCCTGTCACTGTGCCTGTTATGGAGGTATTATTAAAGTTGTAGACCATGACTTCGACCTGGGTCAGCCTATCACGCTCAATAATATATCCCTGGATCGACTTAACATCATGGGAACGGGATTCGACCGGGAAAGTCTGACTCAGCACGATTTTCTCAGCTTCTGAAAACGTTTTCGCTGCGGGCATTATCTTCCGCGTATGGTTTGACGCCGTATACGCTTCCGCCGGAATACTTCCCTGAATCGTCAGATAGATGGGGCTCTTACTGAGAGCAAGGGAGAAAACGTTATCGGCGGAAGGAACGACCTCCCTGCCCCCCATGATATTCGTTTGAACCCCGCTCGCCTTCTGCAGATTCAAGTGCGCGGTATCTTGTTCCTTGGTGGTCCAGAGAACCAGTACCGTGTCGCCATCGTTTTGGAAGGCGTAGCCATAGGCGCCTTCAGGCAAATCGGCAACCTCGCCAAGATATATGGCCTTTCCCAAGACTTCTGTCATGACGGACTGCGCGACATAAGCGGCGTAAGGGGTTATCTGACCTGTCGCCGGATTCCCCGGACTGAAGGAACTCCAATAGACATCACTGTAAGGAGAATTCTGTTCTATATATCCCGGCACGCCACCAAACCAGAAATGTTTGTCCACTCCGGTTGACAGACTCATCGCTGTAGAAGTCACCAGATATTGCGCCTGTGCTTTTTGTTTTGCATACGTGTCCAATCCAGTGGGAGAATCCGCCATGCCTCCGCCGGCCTCGGTGACCCACGCCGGCATCCCGGCATTCAGCTCGTCTCTCTTATCCATATGCGGCGTGTTTTTGTCCAGGCGGAACATATACTCTTCATTAAAATATTTGTACGCTGCTTTGCTTGCCGGAGTCTCTGCGGCAGGATTAATATTGCCCAGATGATTATGGAAGTTATAGACATCAATATACTCCATAATACCGTTTTCAAACATGTTGTCCTGATACGGACGGATAGCAGCGCTGCTCAGTTCCCCACGGGTCACCAAACCTCCCATGGTGACAAGAGGATCAGGCATACCGGAATCGTGAAACCCGATAGCCATGGCTTTCAGGAAGGCAGCGTACTTGTCCGCGCCTTCTCCGGGACCGGTGAAACCAGAACCGGTGGTCTCTTGTTCATTCCAGACTTCCCACATGGATACCTGATCCCTATAGGTATACCCATATTCTTTGGCCAATTCATAAGCTTTCCGAAGGTTGATCGGTAACGTGTCTCCCGGCGCCGCCTTATTCTCTCCTTCTCCCGGCAAATATTTAAGGGTGTCTGCCGGCATATATTGGACATCCTGTAACACTTTTAGCCCTTCTCTTTCAAAGGCGCTGAGGCAACGATCGGCCCTGGCTACGTTGCCGGGAGTATCCCATATCATTCTTTGATGAACCCAGGTAACGCCGCTGAGCTGGACAGCCCGGGCAAAATCCTCAATCAGAAACGCCTTGTTCCGGCACCATGTGTTGTTTAGCAGTATTGATGTGTCTGTCGCGAAAGGCGAATCATACTCAGGGTTCGTGTATTGGGGACGTTGTTTATAAGGTGTCACCACGGCAAAATTGTCAGAGATTTTTTCATCGGGGTTATCCGATTCCCAGACTGTTACAACATAGTGGCCCGTCTCCAGAGGGTTTACATGTATCGTAATTTCCGACCGTCCCGCCCAAATGACCGCGGTTCCGGAGTCATTCTGTCTTTCAAAATAATCTGTGATTACCCAGTTGACACCGGCGTTGCGAGCCGCTGTCTCCGGAAATTTGATCACAAAATTAAAATCATCGTCAGAAGTGTAAATATTCAGCGGTTTTGTTCCTTTGACACAGGCCGCACCGGGCGCCGGGGTGGGCACAAGAATCCGAAAATGAGGAACCACCGCTTCCATATCGTCCAGGCTTACTGTTGGATGGGGGTCTGTGGTCACATTGAAGCCGCGATATTCATAATCTCCCCACCAGTCGTCCCAGCGTTCTTCATCCAGAATAATGCGTTGCTCTGAGATAAGATTGGGGAACCGTCCCGGAGCTGCCTTTCCCTGATAAACCCAACCGTCAGGACGATATTGGTAACCGGGATCAACCTCAATAATGGTCCCAACAGGAAGATCCTCCCGGGTATAGCGCTTGGACGCAATGAACTTCGAAGAACTTGCTTGATCCATGACGGGATGAGGAGGATCGGCCTGATATCCGCCGTTAACGGAATCCCAGTACCCCCCGTTCGTCTCCCTCCAGTCAAGAGATTTGTAAGCCGGCACATAAATACGAAAATGAGAAGCCGTCTCCGTTTCCAGACCAATCAGATCCACTGTATTTATAGGGAGTTTATAAACATTAAACGCCCTGTACTCGAAATCTTCCCACCAGTCTTCAGTCACTTCTACCCGCGATTCTGAGGTTCCGGGGGGACGCCCTGGCGCCGCTGCTCCATTCTTAACCCATCCATCAGGACGATAACCGTAACCCGCATCGACTTCAATAACGCTGCCCACAGGAAGGTCTTCTCTGGTGAAGCGTTTTGACGCAAGGTAGCGTTTGGAAAGATTCTCATCCGTATAGGTAATAAGTGGATTATTCGCGTATCCGCCATTACCGGAATTCCAGTATCCCAGGGTATCACAAAGCCAGTCTGCTTCGTAGAATTTGGAAAACCATGCCGCGGCAAACGTCATATTCCCGGAAGGGCAAATCGTTTCACCGGCTCCATATTTAACACCGGTATGAATATCCACCCAACCTGTAAACACATAGCCGGCAGAACCCGCTTTGGAGATCACCACAGGCAAGACAATCTCCGAATCCCGGCTTGCTGTAACGTCATAGCTGTTGATCCTCTGTTTCCCGCTGTCGGGAACCGGCGTCTGGTCGCCACCGTCGGCATCGTAGGTTACTGTGATGGCGCGCTCATACAAACCGTAATATGGCCGGGGCTCCATATCAACGGGCAAGGTAACAACGGATCCGGCGTCAATAGGCGTGGCGTCAGACAGCGGAGATGTGCTCCAGCCCAAGGAAGTCCAGCCGGTATAAGTGTTTACCTGGGGAAGGGTTATGGTTCCGGTGGGATCGTTGTTATAAAACTCTGCTATCTCTTTCTGGGGCGGCGACGTTAGCTCGATCCCACTGTAATCAATAAAAGTCACTTCTACATCTTTTCTATAGATAGCAAACAGCACTTCATCTTTCGTCACTTCAAAGGGTTCCATCCCTTGATGCGCATCCGGATCCGTATTCCAGCCAACGAATTCCCAACCCGCCCCCTCCTTTTTACCTCTTGGACTCATTTCCACAAGGTCGCCGCTGTTGGCCGGCATATCTTCGATGGCTATGTTGTCGTCCTCTTTAGCACCGCCATTAACCTCATAGTTGTACGTGATGGTGTATTGAATCGGGTTCCATTTCTCGTACATAATGGCGCTGCCGGATCCCTGCAGATCAATGATGGCCCAGCCTGGATGGTATATCGTACCGTTTGTACTGTTGAGCGCCCAGCCACTAAAATTCGTGCCCTCTTTGCTGATTCGTGACGGAAGCCGGAAGGTTTGTCCGCCAACAATCCTGGTAATATCAGCACTGTTGACGAATTGCCGACAGAAAACATTGTCCGGCGCTGCGTCGCCGTCAACCTCAAAGGTCAGGGAAACCTGGCGTTCATAGATTCCCCAGAAAGTGATATCCCCGGAGACCCAAATGGTTTCTACCTGCTTCGGGTTGAAATCGCCAGATGTGGCATCCGGCAAACCGACCCATTCTCCGACCTCCCAACCGGGATAGTCGCTCAGCGGCGGTACCTGAACCTGCACACTCTCCCCGTCGGTTATCGTCAGGGTTTCTGTGCTGACATCCTGTTGGGTTCCGTTATAGCTGATAAACTTAACTGTTACTGTTTTCCCATCCGCCGCGTAAACATCAGCTACAAAGCATTGTGCGCTCAGAAGCAGCACAAAGGTAAAAGGGAATAGGAAAACGAACCAACACAATTTTGGTTTCATGCTGAACATCTCCTGTATTTTATTCGGTATATTTCAGCGGCGAAACGACAGCTTGTCCGGCCGCACGATACCCTTAGCCCTAAAACATACTATCTCTTTGAACAACGCCTCCGACAGAATCACTGCGATAAATATTTATTATAAATTCTGAAGTCATAAAAGGAGACCTTGGCATCCATCAGCAGAAGTCCCACACAACCTGAGGCAAACGTGTCGTCATTGAATCCGACTACCCAAACACTATTCCCATAGATATCGACTCTGTCTCCCTTCATGACAACTGAGATCGTCACCTCGTCTCCAAGGCCAACTCCAGGTATGATGTGACCTTTCAGATCCGGTCGATTGGCAAATCCATCACCGCCGGCGGGTATTCCCTTATTAACATTTAACATCATCCCCTTCTTTGTCCAACCCACAAAAACAACATATCCGCTCTGCCACTGATTCCCTGTGGTCTTTTGTCGAAGGATCAAAGCGGAGCAGAGATCGTCGGTATCAGGATTACCGTTCAGTGTCAATTTTGTGAAAATGATTCCATCAGATACCACAGTGTCCTTAAGATGGGCGTATTTTGATTTTGCCGTGCCCGAGTCATGCACCAGTTTTCCTTCCTCACTTCTCCAGTTGTGATAATCAGCCGGGAACAAATCCCAGTTTTCAAGATCAGCGCAGGGATCCGAATAATTGGATAGACCAAAGAACTCATACAATGGCAGAAGGTTTTGAGCATTAGCCACACTATCGCCGGGATTCATAGTGCCGGTCTGATCAATATCAATCCGAACCGCCCCGCCCAGCAGCACAACCAACACCAGGATCCCTATGGGAAAAACCCGGCCGCCGTGTTTGACTGTCGTCGCCATAATATTCTCAAAACGTTTTTGCAGTTCCTTTAGATTCCCTCTGCGCAGATTGGCGTCATGGCTGAAAGCCGTAGTCAGCACAGGCAGACGCGAGGTCGTGCCCGGCTTCACCGTAGACAGAATCGACTCGCCGTATTCTTTCCGGCGGGCAAGATCCTGCCCATGAATGACCAGCTCGTCACAAACCAGCTCCAGATCATGGCTGCTCGCGCGATTCATGATCCACACCAGAGGATTGAACCAATGAACCGCGTTGGCCAGATCCGTCGCCAGCTTGTACCACAGATCACGACGCCGGCAGTGAGTCAGTTCATGACGGATGATATGCCCCAGCAGGCGGGGGTTGTACTCCTGCTCAGGCAGAACCAACACCGGATTGATCATTCCTGTAACAAAAGGACTTTGTACCGCCCGGCAGACCCTGATGGGCATATTCTTTTCGAAACCTGTCTCTTCCATAGCCTGACGGACGAAACGGGTTATGTCAACACTGTCGCAGGGCCGCCAGGCCTGGTGGAGCCAGGAACGGAACCGCAGAATCGCGATCCCGCGCATACAGAGAAAGAAAACAGTTCCCAACAGCCACAACATAATGAGAACATCCAACAGCGACATACCGGATGGAATCCCGATACCAGACAAAATCCCGTTAATTCCCGCGGTTTCGTCTGTCTCCGCCGAAAGAGGAACCCCTGTTCCAACAACCGTCAGACCTTCCGTCTGAATTGTTTCCGGAACCGGCGTAACGTCATCCGTCCCCTGATTCCGAAACGCCGGTTCAGACGCGGTCCTGCCGCCGGAAGCGCCATCAGCAGACCTACTGACGGCGGAATCCGGCACAGAGAAGGTAAACAACGCCCAGCTCCCGGGCAGGGTCACCGGCAAAATAAGCCACAGGGCCAGAATCAGCCAGACATGATAACGCCACCGGGGGGAATATCTTCTGCTCAACCACGGCGTCGCCGCCATAACCACGCCGATTAGCAGCCCGGCAATCAAAGAAACGGTAATGAATTTCAGAAAAAACATTTGTACAAGCTCCGGCACAGGTTATCCCCCCCCTATTGATCCTCCTGATCCAGAACCTTACGCAGTTCGATGATATCCTGCTCATTCAGAGCGCCGCTTTTTGTCAGAGCCGTAACCATATTGGCGATGGAGTTGCCGAAAGCCTTCTTCAGGAACCTGCGGCCTTCCCATTCCCGGTATTCCTCACCCGAAATGGTAGCGGTATAGTAATTGGTGGTGGTGGAACGATCACAATGGACGAACCCTTTTCTGCACAACCGGGCCAGCATGGTCATGACATTGGAAAGGGGCCAAGCGCGACCGGTCAGATGATCCATGATAAAGGTGGAAGTCAAGGGACACCCTTCCGCCCAGAGCACTGTCATAAGATCCCATTCCGCTTCGCTCAGCGTCGGCTTTTTCCTGTCATCATTCCCGGATCCGTTTAACATAAAGACTGCGCCCCCTTCGAATACTAATTTACACACTTGTGCAATAAGCATACCCTCACAAAGGAGTCTTGTCAACACTATTAAGACCGATCTATACCATGAAATTAATTCCACAAATCCCAATTATGTAACTCTAATCCTCCACTTGAAATGCCTGATACCGTTCCCCAATTGCCCCTTGTCCCCATTGTCCATTGTCCATTGTCCCTTGTCCCAATTGCCCCTTGCCCATTGTCCCCCTTGTCCCTTGTCCCAATTGCCCCTTGTCCCCATTGTCCATTGTCCATTGTCCATTGTCCATTGTCCCAATTGTCCCTTGTTCAAACTTTCCACTCCAGCAACTTCGACAAGAACTCAGCCAACGCCGCCGTTGCAGGCTTCGCAAAAACCTCCTTGCTCGCCCCATACTCCATTATCCTGCCCTCACACAAAAACGCGACCTTCTCACAGGCATGCAACGCAAATCCCATTTCATGGGTAGCGATGATAAAAGACAAGTTCTCCTTTTTCAGTTCACGGATCATATTCAAAACTTCGGTGGTATACTCAGGATCAAGGGCGGAAGTAGGCTCATCCAGCAGCAACATCCCCGGTTTGGGCGCCACAGCCCTGGCAATAGCTATGCGCTGTTTTTGCCCGCCGGAAAGCTGAGACGGCTTCTTATCCGCCTCCTGAATCAAACCGAAACGCTCAAGCAGTTCATGAGCCCTCGCCCTCGCTCGCTCTCCGGCAAAACCATGGACTTTGATCAACGGCAAAGTGATGTTCTCCCACGCGCTCAAATGGGAAAAAAGACCTCCCTGCTGAAAAACAAACCCGATCTTTTTCCGGTAATTCTCATGGTCAACCGCCCTGTGACCGTCAACAACCGCTGTTCCGCCCGACGCGGGAATAAGACCGCCCAGAATCCGCAGCAGCGTCGACTTCCCGCAGCCGGAACGGCCAATAAGCGCCAAGGTTTTGATATCATCATCAAAGTTAATATCCCGCAAAACATAAGTCTTCTGATCATGACCGCGGCTATAATCATAATCGGGATCGGCGCCGCTATGACCGGAACGTCCGGCGCGCCCGGCGCGCCCCGATAAATCAAAGGTTTTCCACAGGCCCCGCATTTCAAGACGCAAAAGCAAACCTCCGTTCCAACTGTTTGCTCATCAGCGAAACCGGAAGGGTCAGCAATAAATACAACACCCCCAGAAACAGGTAACATTCAAACAGCTTGAAATTCACGGCACTGATTTCCCGCATCGTTTGCGTCAGTTCAATCACCGCAATAACAGACAACAGCGATGAATCCTTGATAATAGACGCAAACTGTCCTGTCAGCGCCGGCAGCGTCCTGGCCACAAGCTGCGGCAGAATCACCAAACTAACGGTCTGCCTCCGGGTAAACCCCACCGCTTTAGCCGCTTCCAGCTGTGTCTCGTCCATAGACAGCAGACTGCCCCGGATGATTTCCGAGATATAGGCGCCCTCAAAGATCGAAAGAATCAGCACGCCGCAGACAAACCGGTTTTCGATCCCCAAGGCTGTGCCCACGATATAGAAGAAAAGATAAATCTGCATAATCAAAGGCGTCCCACGGATAAAAGTCACATACAACTTAGCCAGATAACGCAGAATCAAGACTCTGGCTGACTGGGCGGCAGCGCTGACAATTCCCAGAAACAAGCTGACCACCATGCTGGCCAGGCTGAGGCCAACCGTCATCAAGAACCCGGCCCACAACCTGCCCCGCAAAGCCGGTAAAAACGAGAAATCAAAGGCAACCCCGATTCTGGAAAGGGCAAGCCAAAACAACACCACTAAAGCAACACACAAAAGCAGCAAATTAAACGCGGCTTTCAAGGGATGGTTTTTCTCTGTATCCGAAACGAATATGCCCATAGCTCTCCTAATGGTTCAAATCAAAAAACCACTGAAACCCCAATTCCGTAAAAGCTTTCTTTTCTTCTTTCAGATGCTTGTCCGTCAGCGCGTCAAAACCGCCTTCCGCGGTATACTTCTTGATGAAGAGATTAATGTCATCCAAGAGCCCCGTGTCACCCTTCTTCACAGCAACCCCCCAGGGCTCAACATCCTGAAAGGGAATATAGACCGCCACAGTCGTATCCGGATGGTTCTGATTGTTCCGATAAATAGTCAGCTGATCATACAAAAACCCATCGGCTTTCCCTTGCGCCACTTCAACCACGCAAGCGCTCTCATCAGCCAAAACGATAACCTCCGCGTTTTTCAGGTTATCCAGCGCGTACAAATGTCCTGTTGAACCGGTCTTGACCGCAACCTTTTTGCCCGGCTGATTCAAATCATCGATGCCCGCAATGCCGGAATCCTTGTTAGCCAGAATAGCCAGCAAAGAATTGGCGTACGGATCAGAAAAATCAACCTCCTGCCGGCGCGCCTCCGTAATGGTCATTGACGAAACCACAATATGGGCCTTCCCGGTTTGCAACGACGGAATTAAGCCGTCCCAGGCGGTGTTAACGATCTCTACCTCCCTGCCCAAATATGCGCCCAACGCTTTCACGAAATCGACGCTGACCCCGGCAGGGTTTCCCGCGTCATCTTTGGTTTCAAAAGGGGGATAAGCCAATTCCATAGCCACAATCAGCTTATCGCTTGTCTGCTGGCAACCTGTCAAAGAGCCAACACCCAGCACAACTAAGCAACTGATAACCAATACAGCAAACAGTCTTTTCATCCTCAAATCTCCTTTTTCATTGATATTAGGCTAACCATCTTCACAACAAAAATCAGCGCGGAACTTAATACCACAACCAAAATGGCTTGGACAAGAATATACCAGAAATAATGATAATCCATCAACCCCGCCAGAGGGTTGCCGACGCCATACCGCAGCAACATAAAATCCTGATCGGTAATGGTGTTCACAACAACAGCGATAACCGCGAAGAACAGAACAAAACCCAACGTGTTCCCTGTATCCCGGTAACGGGGAACATAATACCGGCTGTAAGCGAGATAAGCGCTGTACCAGACCATAATGCCGTGATAGATGAAACTAATAATGGGAAGAACACTCGCCTCGCTAAGCCAAGGAGCATCGGCAGGCCCCAAAATGTTAGTGGGCAGGATAAGAGCGATCAACCCGGCCAAAATACCGCCGGCAAAAGCAAAAGGCAAAAGCATCCGGGATAATTGTTTGTCGGGCCAAAAAGCGATAATCGGATAGATGTATAGCATCAGACTGCAAAAATTCAACGGGAAATAATAGAAGGTCAACGCGCCATGAAGAAACAAGTACAGATATTTTGCCAGCTCCATAACAACCAGCAAAATAGCCCCGGCCTTAAGCACAAGGCCAATCCCCTTCGCTCTCTCAACCCTCTTGCTGATCAGGCAGAAACAGACAATCATAACTGCCACCCAGATCAACCCAACAATATGCTTTGCAGAAAAAAGTCCTTCCACTGAAAAAGCTCCCCGCTCATTTGTTCAAGAATCGATGATCAGAAGCACCTCCAAAGGGCGCTAGTACTCCGTCAAGTCCAAATCACTTGGCGGAGTACTAGTTTTTAAAACTATGCACAGGCGCCGGAATGCGCCCTCCCCGCTTGACAAAAGCCGCGCACCCAAAAGGGTTGACCGCCATAACGGGAGCATACCCCAGCAAACCACCGAACTCCACAGTATCGTTAACACCCTTACCCGCAACCGGAATCAAACGCACAGCCGTCGTTTTGTTATTAATCATGCCAATGGCCATCTCATCGGCAATAATGCCGGCAATCGCCTCCGCCGTCGTATCGCCCGGAACAGCAATCATATCAAGTCCCACCGAACAAACGCAGGTCATCGCCTCCAATTTCTCCAAAGTCAGAGCTCCCGCCCGGACAGCTTCAATCATACCTCGATCTTCGCTGACCGGAATGAAGGCCCCGCTCAACCCGCCGACATAAGAAGACGCCATAATACCGCCTTTCTTGATGTTGTCATTAAGCAAAGCCACCGCCGCCGTCGTACCGGGCGCTCCCGGATGTTCAAGACCCATCTCACAAAGAATCTCCGCCACAGAATCCCCCCGCTCCGGCGTCGGCGCCAGAGACAAATCAATGATCCCAAAGGGAACTTGCAACCGGGCAGAAGCTTCCTGAGCCACAAGCTGACCCACACGCGTAATTTTGAAGGCCGTACGCTTAATGGTTTCGCAGAGGTTCTCAAAATCGCCTCCCCGAACCTCCTCCAGCGCCTTTTTAACAACACCGGGACCGCTCACGCCCACATTGATGACACAATCCCTCTCCCCCACCCCATGAAAAGCCCCAGCCATAAAAGGATTATCCTCCACCGCGTTACAAAACACCACAAACTTAGCGCAAGCGATAGAAGACCGCTCCCGGGTCAACTCGGCCATCTCCTTAATAACAACGCCCATTTTGACAACAGCGTCCATATTGATGCCATTACGACTGGCAGCCACATTAACGCTGGCACAAACGCGCTCCGTTTGGCTCAAGGCAGGCGCGATCGAATCGATCAACACCGCGTCGCTTTCCGTATACCCTTTATGAACAAGGGCGGAAAACCCGCCGATAAAATTAACGCCAACTTCCTTCGCCGCCCTATCCAAAGTCTCAGCCACCGCCACATAAGAAGAAGCCCGGCAGCCTGCCGCCGCCAAAGCAACAGGCGTCACAGCAATACGCTTGTTCACAATAGGAATACCAAACTGGCGGCTGATCTCATCACCGGTTCGCACCAGATGTTCAGCCTTCCGGGTAATCTTATCATAAATCTTCGCCATGAAACGCCCCAAATCAGCGTCAGCGCAACTCAATAAATCAATGCCCATGGTAATAGTACGAACATCAAGATTATATTCATCAATCATTCTATTGGTCTCAAGCACTTCGCCATGAGAAACATGTGAAATCATAATAACGGCTCCTATTATCCCTTCCCCATTATCAATTGTCAGATATCAGCAAGTTGCTCCTGCTCATGTTGTTGTCCCCATTGTCAATTTGTCCACAGGCCGAAGGATATCAGCCCTGTCAATTGTCAATTGCTAAACCCTATGCATACTGTTAAAAATATCCTCATGTTGGATTCGAATGACATAGCAAATCTCTTGCCCCAACCGTTCCAGCCCCGTGGCAATATCGTCAAAGGCGGCTCCGGCCGCCGCCAGATCAACGATCATAACCATATTGAGATATTCCCCAATAACCGTTTGAGAAATATCCAGAATATTAATGCTCTGCTCAGCCAGGTAAGTACACACCTTGCCGATCACACCAAGGCGATCCTTTCCCGTCATAGTGATAACAGCCTTCACGGGCGTCCCTCCCCTTCAGACAAATTGGCGGCTACATCATTATCTTCTTAGGATTCAATCGCGTCGTATACACAATCGGCGCCAGCGTCGAAAGACAAACCGTCCCAAGACCAACCGCAAAGAACAAAAACACGGTCACCCAATTCAGCGACACCGCATAATTCTGCAACAGATCATCACTGGAAATATCGCTTCGATACCCCATCCTGTCCAGCTCGGTGAACATCACAGAGCGACCATATATATCATCTATTGACGCCTGCTCCGCCGCGATTTGATCAATCAATATCCATTCCGAAATGACACCGGCCAGAATATTGCCGGTAAACAACGAAAGGGTAATCGCCAGCACCGCCACAACGATCACCTCCAAAACAATCTGACCAGCCACCTTACTCTTTCTTTCACCCAAAGACAGATAAATACCGATTTCACGCTTACGATCTCTCAGAAACAAGGTAATCACAAGGCTCAGGATAATAAGCGCGGCCACCACAGCCGTATAAAGAATGATCACCGCAATACTCTGGAAGGATCTCATGGGCGCGGCCACCTGATCAAAAGACCCGGCGGTATCAATCACTGTAAAATAATCCGGCGTTAGAGCTTGAACTTCAGCTTTAAATTTTTCGAGATCCAGCGGATCATGCAACACATACAAAGGTTCATAATACGAATAAGAATACTTAGCTCTTTCCGGATCCAATTTGACCTCTTCATTGAACTGAAAAGCGGCGATCTCATTGGCGACCCGGTTAGAAACGTAGATCCTGTTCTCCACCTCAGTATCAATCCACTGAAAATCCATCATCCCGTTATCTTCCCGAACTTGCTTCACCGGCTCAAAAAGACCGATGATTTCGAACTCGTACATTTGGGACGCCGCCACAGGTCTTTCGCCCATCATCCCATCCGGTCCCCATACAATTGGCTCGTCACTCAGCTCATAAATCTTACTCTCCAGAGACATCTTAGAACCCACAGACAAATTATTTTCGTTCGCAAAATTCTGCGAAACCATCGCCGTGAATGTCAGGTTTCTCATCTCATCTTCACCGAAGACGCGGCCCGCAACAAGCTCGATTCTCCCTTCCTGCAAATCAATCAGATCCGGATTGTTGACGCCTTTCAAGCCGAAATAGGCGAACCCCATCATTTGACCGCCGCTCGCATCATAGCTTTGCAGCGAATCACTTTCCAAAGACACCATAGTTGAATAATCAAAGCTCTTCACATAAGACAAAGCGCCAATCTTCTCAATCACTTCAACGGAAAGAGGCTCCGGAACAAACTCAGGAGTTCGCTTTAAAGCAGCCATTAGAACACTCTGATCATAAGAAACCATTGTCACCGGACTCATCTTGGCGCGCAGATTGCTCTCCGTGTTCTCAACAGCCTGCCGGATAGAGATCGCCCCGGCAATAATAATTCCCAAGACAAAAACAAGCGCCAGAAGAATCAAAGCCTTCCCCGGCTTCCTGATTACGCTGGTAACACCTCTTTTTATAAAATTCATACAAAAACCCCCACAGATCAAAGGCAGCCATCAATGAATTGTTTCAGAACCGCTTTATTCTTAGGCCCAATCAACTGCTCCACAACCGCGCCGTTACGAAAAACCGCAAAAGTCGGAATCGTCATAACATCATACTGCTGAGCAATCGAACTATGAGCATCCGTATCCAACTTCCCAAAAGTCAGCTTCCCCGCGTACTCCTCCGCCAACGCCTCATAAGCGGGCGCAATCATACGACAAGGCGGACACCAAGTCGCCCAAAAATCAACGATAACCGAACCAGAAGCCTGCAACACTTCCGCATCCCAATTTTCTGCTGTCAAGACCTTAAGATTTTCGCCGGCCATAAAAATACTCCTTTCATCTCATCCAACTTGATTTTCCCACACGCCTCATCCACTCTGTTTCATCCCATCATTTCCAACCCATCAGTATCAATCGCCCTACACATCCACCTTAATATGCAACTCGCGCAGCTGCAGCGGCACTACAGGCGCAGGCGCCTTTGTCATCAGACACGTGGCGCTCTGGGTCTTCGGAAAAGCGATCACATCCCGGATGTTATCCCGTTCGGTCAAAATCATCATCAACCGATCCAAGCCGAAAGCGATACCCCCGTGAGGCGGTGTCCCATAGCTGAACGCATCCAGCAAAAACCCAAACTTCTCCGCCGCCTGCTCCTCATCAATACCCAGCAAGGCAAACACCTTCTCCTGAACCTCCCGCTCATGAATACGAATGCTGCCACCGCCCAGCTCCGTGCCATTGACCACCAAATCATAAGCCAACGCCCGAACCTCCAGCGGCGCCTCCGTCAGCTTGCCCGCATCCTCCGCCCGGGGCGCCGTAAACGGATGATGGATCGCCACATAACGCTTCTCCTTATCATCGTACTCCAACAACGGAAAATCCGTAATCCACAGGCACGACATCATGTCCCGGTCGATCAGCTCGAAGCGGCGACCCAGCTCCAGACGCAGATTCCCCAACGAATTCCAAACCACCTCTTCCGGCCCGGCCACAAAAAACAGAATATCCCCATCCTGGGCCCCCATAACCCGAAGCAGCGCCGCCATCTCTTCCTCCGCGAAAAACTTCAGAATAGGCGACTTCAACTCCCCCTCACAAAGGGTAATATAAGCCAACCCCTTCGCGCCAAACAGACCGACAAACTCCGTCAGCTTATCAATCTCACGGCGGGGCAAACTCGCGCCCCCCGGCACCCGCAACCCCATGGCGCGGCCGCCGCTCATGACCACTTGGGCAAAAGCCTGAAAATTCGTATCCCTCACAACATACCCCACATCAACCAGTTCCATACCAAACCTCAGATCCGGCCGATCCGACCCAAAACGGTTCATCGCTTCCCGATAAGACATCCGCTGGAACGGCACAGGCATATCTTTCCCCGCAAACTCCAGAAAAACCTCCCTAATCAGCCTCTCCATCAGAATCAGAACATCATCAATCTCCACAAAAGACATCTCCAAATCAATCTGCGTAAACTCCGGCTGCCGGTCAGCCCGCAGATCCTCATCGCGGAAACACCGGGTAATCTGGAAATACTTCTCCATGCCCGCCACCATCAGCAGCTGCTTAAAAAGCTGAGGCGACTGGGGCAACGCATAAAACGCGCCCGGATTCACCCGGCTCGGCACCAAATAATCCCGAGCCCCCTCCGGCGTCGAATTGGTCAAAAAAGGCGTCTCAATCTCCAGAAACCCCGCCTCATCCAGAAACCGGCGCACTTTCTGCATCACCTGGTGCCGGATCTGAAAAATCCGCTGCATCTCCGGTCGGCGCAGATCCAAATACCGATACTTCAAGCGAAGGCTCTCATCCACCTCCAACTGATCCCGGATCATAAAAGGCGGTGTCTGGGCAGCGTTCAACACCGTCACCTGCCGCGCCACAACTTCAAGATCCCCCAACAGCTTCCCCGGATTCTCCGTCCCTTCCGGCCGGCGGCGCACCAAACCTCGCACCGCCAGAACAAACTCCGGACGAATTCGAACAGCCTCAGCGTAAACCTCCTCATCCTCAGGATCAAAAACAACCTGAACCAACCCTGACCGATCCCGAAGATCCACAAAAATCACATCCGCGTGGGCGCGGCGCGTATTCACCCAGCCATACAACTCAACAACCCGGCCCACATCAGACAAACTCAACGTGCCAATATCCGTTCTCGCAGATAACATGATCTTCCCCCTACTCGCTGTTCGGTATTCGGTACTCGATGTCAACTGTCAATAAACTGTTTCTCGATCCAAAGAATACTGTCGTCCAACCCGATCTCAAACTGCGTTCCCTCGCTCATATCACGAATCACCACAAGATTCCTGATAAGCTCATCCTCGCCGATAATAATGGCATAACGCGTCCCGTCGCGGTTGGCGGACCGCAGCTGGCTCTTCAACCCGCGTCCCATCAGATCCATCTGAGCCGGAATCCCCTTGCGGCGCAAACGGCTAACGATCCGGAACCCCTCATCCTGGGCCCGCCGCCCCAAAGCCGCCACAGTTACAAACTGGGCTGGGCGCGTATCCTCCAGCTCAATCTGCTGATCTTGGAGGATTTTGAGCAGCCGCTCCATACCCAGAGCGAACCCCATACCCGGCGCGGGCGGACCGCCAATCTCCTCCACCAAGGCATCATAACGGCCGCCGCCGCAGATAGCGTTTTGGGATCCCAGGGACCCCTCCACAATCTCAAAAGCTGTCTTCCGATAATAATCCAGCCCGCGCACAAGGCGGGAATTCACCTTATAATTCACCCGGGCCAACTGCAGCAAATCCTGCACCCGGTCGAAATGATCACGGCAATCCTGACACAGCGCGCTGAAAGTCGTTGGCGCCCCTTGGGTCAACCGCTGGCACTCAGGGTTCTTGCAATCCAAAACCCGCATCGGGTTCCGTTCCAACCTCGACTGACACAGCTCACAAAGCCCCTCCCGCTTTGGCTCCAGGAAAGCCGCCAGCTGCTCCCGGTGCACCGCCCGGCACTCCGGACATCCCAAGGAATTGATCTGGGTCTCCAGACCGCTGACCCCCAGGTTCTGGCAAAGCTGCACCGCCAGCTGGATAACCTCCGCGTCCACCAGCGGCTCATCAGCTCCCAGCACCTCAACGCCGAATTGATGAAACTGCCTGAACCGCATAGACTGCGGGTTCTCACTGCGAAACATCGGCCCCATATAATAAAGCTTCTGAGGCTGGGGCAGCCCATAAAGCTTATTTTCCACATAAGCACGACAAACCGACGCCGTCCCCTCAGGCCGCAACGTCAAAGACCGTTTGCCCTCATCCTCAAAGGTATACATCTCTTTCTGCACAATATCGGAAGTCGCCCCGACCCCCCGCACGAACAAAGCCGTCGACTCAAACACAGGGGTCCGGATCTCCTGATACCCATACTCCCGGCAAAGCCGCCGGATCTCCTCTTCCAAAGCCTGCCAGGGCCAAACGGCGTCCGGCAGGATATCCTGGGTGCCCTTTATTCGCTGGATACTCACGTGTAGACTCCTCTCTTTTTTGGTTGACCCCCGGTCAAGCAGACAGATAAACATAGAAAACAAACGCTCACAGCACTATGTACCTGCTCTTAGTATTATATCATAATAGTCGGAAAAAGCTATAAACTTTTCAACGTAACCGCAAGTGCATTTGCTTTTCCCGCTCCACAAACCCCAACTTCCTATAAAGCGGCAGCCCCAAATCCGTATAGTCAAGCAAAACCCTGTCAACATCGGCCTCTCTCAACCTCTCAATTAACATACGAACGATTGTCTCCGCGTGCCCTTGCCGCCTATACGCCTCCAAGGTATAAACATTCAGCAGCGTCGCGCTCTTTCCTGTGGGACAACTGGGAAGCGGCGCGGTTAGAAACAGACACGCCATACAAGACGAAACAATTCTCCCATCATCAACGGCAAGAAAAACCATCAAATCATCCCGATCAATATGTTCCTCAAGATACCGCTTGGTACGATTCCTGAACGCGTCCATTTCCGCGTCAGCTACAAAAAGAGCTGAGAACTCAAGCCGGTTTTCAACAAACGCCGCCACATCATTTCGGTTCGCTTGCCTATACTCCATACACCCTCCTTATGCTGTAAGACCTTCCTAACCTAATCCGCCTCTCCCAGAACAAATCTTCGAAAAGCCTCATCAAAAGCTTCCGGATTATAGCCAGGCAATTCTCTCCCCCGCAGCAACCCTGCGCTAACCAACAAAGGATCATAATAATGATTCCAGGAAAAGACCATATGGGCCTCAGCATACTTATCCGTCAAATTGTAATTCTCAACAAATCGCTCCACAAAAGTGGCCGTCAAACGGATCACGTCCCCCTCATCCTTTCCGACCTCCCCACCCCTCCCATCCTCTCCATCTACCTCATCCTCTCCGTCCACCCCATTCCCTCCGTTCACCCCATTCCCTCCGTCCAACCCATTCTCTCCATTCACCCCATCAAGATCATACTCAAACAACTCATTATTGATCCAAAGCCTTATTCCCCTATGCTGGGCCGCCCTTTGATGAGCCCCAAACCAAAGAGCCATGGTCTCCGGTGTCAAAAGCATTCTATCCTCAACGGATCCCGTATTGCCGCCAAAACCATCTTGGGGCATCATGATATCCTCCGGCCGGAAATTCACCCGCCCAAACATCCCATGCAAAAACCCTTCATACTCACTGACATCGCAGGTGAAATCTCTCTCACCAACAACAAAAAAAGGGCTGAAAACAAGAGGCCGGTTCAATGATATTTTTCTGCCCTTTTGATTCACATAAGACGCCTCGCCAATGGCCTCAATATAGAGATTCAAATGATTCGCCAGGATATATGTATATGAAAAACCGGTAACATCCGGATCCCCCGCAAACTCTGGGCCCGCAGACTCTGGACCCGTAGACTCTGGGCCCGAAGACTCCAGGAGGAAAGACTCATAAAACTTCCGGGAATTATGAAACTCCTGGTTAAAATACCAGCCGTAAATCGTTTTGCCATAGTCAAAACCATCGGCAAGAGAGAGCGCCCCCACTTGTTCAGCCATACTCGTTAACGTTTTCTTGGCTTGGACAATATCCTCGTCAATCCTGGCCAAATCAACATCATCAGAACCGCCTGACGCGTACTCCCCAGTATCGGAAGACAGCCCAACGATCAGCTTAATCCCGGTTTTTCGGGCAGCTTTCAGGCAATCAACAAAAACCGGAGGTTCCGGAGGATCTTGGAGCAACAAGCAATTCATACCCATAGCCCTCATCGCTCTCAGCTCGGTTTCCCATAGGTTCATTTCCGAATAACGGGCACCCATCCATCCCTGCAAAATACTTCCGGCAACCCGCCCGCCACGAGCATCCTCATGGGTTGACCCCAACTGAGGACAAGAACACACAAGGAAAACCAACAAACACACACAAACCAGCTTCGGCAGCCTCTCCCCATTGAACTTCACGCCCACACGCCTCCTCTCACCTCACAACAATGCCAGCCCAAGAACCCAAGAACCGTCAGAAGTCTTGCCATCATTGCCAAAACCACCGTCTCTTCTCAACAATTTCAGGCATCCTCTTCCCATAACTGGCAACATCTTTAGCATGAAAAAGATTCTTATGGGTATCCCCCAAGCGGATCTTGCTGGCGGCCCCGGCCCCCAACCCCACAACATGCTGACTTTCAGCAATCATCACAATATTATAGAGACTCTGAGCCCCGGGAAGAGCATACCCGACATTCTCCAGATTCCCCACCATACCTTTTTGGCGATATAGGTAGTAGGGTTGATAGCCGCTACCGACCAGTTCACGCCGCACATTTTCCCCAATACGCGCCAACACACTGTCATCAAGCCACCCATCGACCCGAGCCACCCCGGTATCCCCACCCGCGGCAGCGCCCCCAGCGCCATTCACATTCTCATCCAGCCCCGCGCCGGCCCTTACCCCATGATCTCTCCCATCTCCAACTTCCCGCCTCTCACTTCCCAAAGCCGCCCCCCGTTTTAGCGTCAGATAATGCACCGTGACGCTGTCTATGGCAAGCTCCACAAGTCCCTTAATCGTTTTCTCAGCATGCCCCTCTCCTTCACCCGGCAACCCCAGAATCATATCGGCGTTAATATGCCAAGAAGCCGTACGACGCGCCAACTCCAAAGCCCTGTAAAAATCCCCTGCCGAATGGCTGCGCCCAATCCGCCGCAAAGTGCCGTCGTCAAGAGTCTGCGGGTTGATACAGAGGCGGGTAACACCCGCCGCGGCCAGAACCGCCAGCTTGTCCGCCGTCAACGTCTCCGGCCGGCCGGCTTCACAACAGAACTCCGCCGCCCCCGCCATGGGCAGCAACCCGGTCAGGCTCTCTAGCAAACGTTCCAGCAGCCCCGTTTCCAAAGCCGTCGGCGTTCCGCCCCCGATATAGACCGCATTAATCCTCAAGCCATAGGTCTCCAGATCCTGCGCCAGAAGACCAATCTCGTCCCCCAGCACCCCAAGATACGCCGCCATCTCCGCCCTTCGCGCCGGAAAACCGGGGAAAGCACAATAACTGCAGCGCGACGGACAGAAAGGTATCGATACATAGACCGCCACATGACAATCATCCTGCCAGGCCCTTAAAACCGCTTCCTGAGCCGCACCCACATCCTGGAGCAGATCAATCTTTGCCTCCGCGACACCATAAAGGCGCGCCAGAATCCCGCGCCGCGCCTCCGGGGCCAATCCCGCTACCGTCAGCTCATGCCACAAGCGCCCCGGCCGCACGCCCGTCAGAATCCCCCAAGGCATAACCCGACCCGTCACTTTTTCCATAAGCCCCAACACAACACGCTGGGCGGCTATCCGCAGCAATGATTCCTCTCCAGGCTCCCTGTCCCAGCTTAATCCCAACCGCCATAACGCAGCAATCTCATCGCCAGTCAAGTTATGGGAAACATGAAATGAAAGACGAGAAACGGACAGGGTATGAAGAGTGGCGTACATGGCGCGGGGACAAGAATGAGGATTTCCGCAAGAGACAGACTCAGACTCAAACTCTTCAGAAAAACAGGCTTCCAAACAGATGCACACATCCCCGTCCCCAACAAAGCGAACACCAGGAAAAAACGCCCTGACCACCTGCCCACAGGCATTGAGAACAGATTCTGGCAGAGAGGCGCTGTCGAAACGAACTGTTTTCATAACGCCATGATATCCCCTTTCATAACGCCATGATATCCCCCATCGACCCCATTGACCCCATTGACCCCGCAACCTCTCGTCCTTCGTCTAGTACTCTACCACACCCAAATCGCCTAATAGATTGCAAGTATTTCGGCACGAGGCAAGGAAGAACCGACGACGCATACCGGGCGTCTGCTAGGAGGGACTGACGAAGTATCGTACCGAAAGATGAAGCAAGATATTAGGTGATTTGGGTGTGGTAGAGTACTAGCCCTCTGTAACAATTCCGTTCCCATGAATCGGAATCAGCTCACCCAGGAACTTTGGCTCCCGCTTCACCGTCACATCCACAACCGCCTTAATCCGAGCCAGAAACTCCCTGTTATTCAACCATTCCATATTGTAATTGTTCTTATTCTCGCTGGGATAACCATAAGCCTCTAAGCCCAGCTTGCGGGCAATATAGACCGAACGGTCGATATGAAACTCCTGGGTACAAATCAGCAAGCTTTTGACACAAAAAACAGCCTTCGCGCGATACATACTATCATAAGTATTAAATCCGGCGTGATCCATAAAAATATCCTCCCGGGGCACGCCCTTGGCCAACAGATACTCCTTCATCGCCTTAACCTCATCATAGTTCCTTTGACCGTGATCGCCGCTGACAAGGATTTTTTTCGCTTTGCCCAGCCGGTACAGCTCATAAGCATAATCCAGCCTGTCCGCCAAAATAGGACTGGGTTTGCCACTGTTATAAACCATCGCGCCCAGAACCATAATCGCGTCACATACCGGCGCCTCCGTCCCCTCCGCAAGGATATAAGCTTTCGCCGTTTGCTTAACATAAATCTGAGCCCCAAAAACGATCGCCATTCCCATAAAAACAAGCAACCCCACAAACAGAACCGCCCGCTTCAAAAATCTCACAATCCCCACACCACCCGTCTTGCCTTGGAAAATGGTTCCGGTGCGCGTTATTTTGGCGCGACCCTCTGCGCCAAGACGATCTCCGAACTGCCCTAATAATAGCTCCCGGTATTCATACCCTTCAATCCCTCCCGAAGTATCACGTCTCCATATTCACAAAAGGAAGGACACCGGAATTCGCCCTCAAGCGAATTCTGGCAATCCATCCCCACCCCAAGCGAGCAGACGAACCATTGGCGGTCTACTTTTCCTTCAACTGGGCGATCAAGGTCTCACCCAACTTAGGGGGCACTTCCTCATACCCGACAAACTCACTGGTAAAGGACCCTCGGCCCTGGGTCATAGCCTTAAGATCAATGGTATAACGCATCATTTCCGCCTGGGGCACCCGCCCATGGATGACCTGCATCTTACCGTCCGGTTCCATACCCAGCACATGGCCTCTCTTGCTGTTCAAATCACCGATAACATCTCCCACAAAATTGTCGGGCACACGAATCTCCACTTCCACCATCGGCTCTTTCAGAACAGGACTAGCTTGTTCGCAGCCTTTGCGAAAGGCCAGCTTTGCCGCCAATTTAAAAGAAATCTCATTGGAGTCAACGGAATGAGAAGACCCATCAAAAAGCGTACACTTAATATTCGTCATAGGATACCCGGCCAGGAACCCCTCCGACATCGCTTCCCGCAACCCTTTTTCTACAGCGGGATAAAAATTCCGCGGCACGGCGCCGCCAAACACTTTTTCCGTGAACTCGAAATCCTTGTCCGGACATGGCTCCATAGTAATCCAAACATGGCCATATTGGCCGCTGCCACCGCTTTGCTTTTTATGTTTGCCTTCGACTTCCACTGTTTTACGGATGGTCTCGCGATAAGGCACCCGGGGCGTTTCGCTTTCCACGGCAACACCGAATTTGCGCAGAAGTTTCTCCCGGGTAATATCAATATGCATATCCCCGATACCTGTCAGTAAGGTTTGCATGGTTTCGGCCGGTTTGGCGATCTCCAGAGTCGGATCCTCATCAACGAGGCGAACCAGGGCCGAGCCCAACTTGTCCTCGTCCGCTTTGCTCTTAGCCCGCACAGCCAGCGCATAAGTCGGTTTGGGGAACTTAATGCCGGCCAATTCAATCTTCTGCTCCTTGCCGCACAGGGTATCCCCGGTACGGGTCTCCTGCAGCTTGGACACAACAACAAGATCGCCGGCGTTAGCGGTTTGAGTGTTTTCTTGGTGCTTGCCCCGCAGGAAGAAAAGCTGACCGACTTTTTCATCCACATCCCGGTTGGCGTTCAACAACAGGCTGTCGCTGTGCAGTTCGCCGCCATACACCCGCAGGAACGACATCTTGCCCAGATAGGCGTCCGCCAGCGTCTTGAAGACCAAAGCGGCTTTACCCTCTTGAGACGCCGGCGCCGGCGCGAAATCGGCCAGAAACTGAACCAGCTCCTTGATACCGATGTTCTTTTCCGCCGACCCCAACAGCACCGGCACAACCAGATTCTGGGCCAACGCCAGCCGGAGGGCTGTTTTATAATCATCAGGCGTTAGGGTCTCACCGTCCAGATATTTCATCATGACTTCGTCGTCCGCTTCCGCGGCGGCCTCGGCCAGAAAGTCGAGCAGTCCGGCGGCTTCATCAGCCTGGGCGGCAGGCACATCCCCCAGCACATCAAGAACTTGGCTGAAAGCCCCCTCCCGTCCCACAGGAATCTGCATCTGGACGAAACGCGCGTGGGGGTAAGCGCTCCTCAGTTGGTCAAGCACCTTTTCCGCGCCGGCGTTTTCCCGGTCCAGCTTGTTGATGTAGACGACCCGGGGTAACTTTATCTCATCCATCATGTCCCAGATAATTTCAGCTTGAACCTCAAGACCATCCGCGCCGCTCAACACCAGCAAGCCGGTTTCAGCGACACGCAGAGCTGAAACCACTTCGCCGATAAAGTCAGAATAACCGGGGGTATCCAACACATTAATCTTGACATCACCCTGTTCCACCGGAATCAGGGACGTGCTGATGGAAATATGCCGGTGAGTCTCTTCCGGCAAATTATCTGAAACCGTGTTGCCGTCTGTGACTCTGCCGACCCTCGTTGTCACCCCGCTGTTGAAAAGCATGGCCTCCACAAGGGATGTTTTGCCCGTTCCGCCGTGTCCCGCGAGACAGATATTCCGGATGCAGCTGGTTTCATAAGCTTTCAATACAATCTCTCCTTTTATTCTGAATAGTTTTTCCTCCGCATATTGTTAGTGAAACGGGAAGGAGGAGCGCCATGACCAACCGGCTGATTGTCGGAGCCGCAATACTGTTCGGCGCCAACCTCATCAACAAGATTCTGGGCTTCGTCTATCAATATCTGATCATGCGCACCATTGGCAGCGAAGCTTACGGCCTCTACCAGATGGCCTTTCCCATCTACATGACGACCCTGGTGTTCACCACCGCCGGTATCCCCCTGGCCGTGGCCAAGATGGTGGCGGAAAAAACCTCCTTGGGCGCTCCCCAAGACGCCGCCAAAATCTTCCGTACCGCCATGTCTATTCTCTTCGTCTCCGGCATCCTGGTCACCCTGGTTGTCTACCTTTGTATACCCATTATATCAACAGAATTTTTTCCTGACAAACGCGTCGGCCTTATTTTCAAAATTTGTGTGCCCTCGGTGTTTATTGTCTCGGTTTCATCAGGGTTCCGGGGCTATTTTCAGGGTCTGCAAAACATGCTGCCCTCGGCCATCAGCCAGGTGTTCGGCCAAATCACCAGGGTCTTCCTGGGCTTCTACGCCGCCTGGCTCTTCCTGCCCCGGGGCGCGGAATGGGCAGCCTGCGGTCTGGCTATAGGCATGGTCGCCGCCGAAGTCCTGGCTCTGATCATCATCATGATCTGCTACGCCTGGCAGCGCGGCCACGACAAGAAGCGCGTCTATCAACCGAGCCGCATCCGTTACCGTCATATCTGCAAGGATCTTTTTACTCTGTCTATGCCCGTCACAGGCAGCCGCCTGGCCGCCAGCTCCTTATCCACCCTCGACACCTTCATCATTCCACGTCAGCTGGGCCGGGCCGGTTTCGCCACACCGGAAGCCACGGCCCTCTTCGGCCAACTCAACGGCACAGCCATGACTTTGCTCACCTTTCCCAACGTTTTCACCTTTGCCCTCTCCGCGTCTCTGGTCCCCGCCATCGCCGGCGCCATGGCCCGGAAGAATCACAAAGTCGCCGGCAGCCGCTGTAACGACGCCATTCGCGCCACCGCTTTGCTGGGCTTGCCTTGTTCCGTTTTTCTCTTTGTCTTCGCCGACATTCTGGCCGGGGTGTTCAAAAGCCCCCAGATTGCCCCTTCCCTGCAAATCATGGCGGTGACAGGCCTCTTCACCTATTTGATGCAAACCACTACCGGCATCCTGCAAGGCATCGGTAAAATGCATCTGCCTCTGGTCAACTCCCTGATCGGTGGGTTCATACGGATACCGCTGCTGTATTATCTCACGGCTCTGCCCCAATTCGGCATTATGGGGTGCGCGATCACCTACGCCATCAACAGCGTGGTTGTGACCTGCATCAACTTTGCCGCTATTTTGCGCAACATCAAAGTGAAGTTCAATTATACGAAGATCTTTCTGAAGCCCCTGCTGGCCGCCGTCGCTATGTACATCACCATGAATTTTCTGAAACAGCTGGCCCTGGAGCGGGCGCTGCTGTCCTTCCAGACGGCTGTGCTGATCTCAGGCCTTGGGTTCGTGGTGTATGTTGTGATCTTGCTGCTGGTGAAGGGGATTTCCCGGAAGGATCTTAGTATTTTGCCGTGGTTCGGGAAGGCGTGAGGCGTTTCTGACTCTCCAGGGGTTTGGGCCCAGTTCATTTATTGTCCTTCTGAGGCTGTATGCTCGCTTTCTGATTCCTGGGATCCAGGAGTCTTCATTAATAGTAACCCCCTTAAAATATAGAAGGCGCAAAGAGAACCCCAACATAAGAAAGCCGTAAGCAGACCGGGGGGCCTGTTCATTGAGAAAGCTCCATAAGGATTATAGCTGACAAATGGGTTATATTCCCAAAAAAGCGTGTGCATCCCAACAAAAAAATATATATTTAACACAATTCCTGAGGCAGATACCAACTGCATAAAGCGAATATCCATTTTCCGCAGACGAACCATGATATTGAGAACAAGTAAAAAAGCAATAATCAACAAAAGCCCGATAATGATTTTTTCAAAAGCAAGATGGGTGCGTATGTTAGGATCGAAACGTCCCCACTCACGCTCCCTCTGCAATATGATCATGTCAAATGAGCTTTCAATTATTTGACATATTAATAATATGCCGCCTACCGCGATATTCAAGGCTGCGTTCAAGGTGTTACCTGGGGACGGCATTTCCGCCTGCTTTAAACGATTTGTTTGCTTTAATGACACGGTACCAGCTGCAATAAGAGCCATAGATCCCAAAAAGGTTATCACATAATAAAGGAGCCTGAAAGAATTTATAGAATTGAGGTTTCGAAGATTACTGTAGTCTTCAACTTCCCAAAAACCAAGAAAATACGTGAAATTATAAATAACCCCGAAAATCGCAACGCTGATTAGCAATATCCCTGCAACCATACATGGTTTGTGATAGTTTGTTGAACCTGAAGCCTTATTCACAAAAACATCCCTTCCATCGATGAGAGTGGCTATTTTATAAACCATGAATGTCGAATGAGAATATAAACACCCCATCAAGGCCGGGAAAGCCAGTACTGACTTTCCCGGCCTTGATATCATGCTAGTGGAACCAGACAGAGATGTCAAGTTTGACCTCGCAATGTTGTTATTCGGCCAGAGCATCTTCAACGGCTGCTTTGTCAAGCCACGTTTCCCAGTCAGGATTATCCTTTTGCCACTGAGTCCAGAAAGCATCCCACTTATCTTGGCCGAAAGTCGATATAACGTCCTTTGCCGAAAAAGAATACTCTGTATTTTGTGAATGCTTTTCAGCATCCGGCCCGGCGATCTCAGGCGTGCCGGTTCCTCCTGTTTGCAGCGACAGCGCCTTGGCAGCAAACTGCCGATTCTGAGCGTATTTCTCCGCAGACACCGCCGCCAGCCTGGCTCCAGTTCTGGCGAAGGCACCAGCGACTTGCCACTGTCCAGCGTAAACATGGACCCGCTCAACAGGCTGGCTCCGGATTATCGAGATCATTATCAATTAATCCCCCAAAGCGGACAAAACAACCAAGGCAAACAAAATAGCAGTATTGACCGCAAGAGAGATAAGCATACTCCAGGATGTCCAGAAACAGAACCAGCGCCTCGGCCAATAGAAGCGGACATCTACTGGCAGCCAGGGAAACTGAGGAACATAAGGCTGTTGGGGGACTTGAGGATACTGAGAAACCTGCGGATATTGCGGCGCCTGAGAATACTGCGGTGCCTGAGAATACTGCGATACCTGAGGATACTGCGGCGCCTGAGGCCGAACACCCATAACATTCACGAACGCCTTCACCTCCGGCCATTTGATCACCGCCACAACAACAGCCGCGACAATAAGACCCAGGCTGACAACCCCGTCAGCAAGATCGGCATCAAAAGCATTCCCCTTCGCCGCCAGGAACAAGTAAGACAGGACAAAAGAAGTCGTGTTATTAATGGCGTGCAAATATATTGCCGGCCGCAGCGACCCGGTCTGCAGCGTTACAATGCCAAAAATAAGACCCAAGAAAAACGCTCCCAACCCTTGGACAAAATTCCCATGAATCAGGGCAAAAAACAGTGCGCTGACAATAACCGCGAACCCATTGCCGTAAATTCTCAACGCGTTCAGCATAACGCCCCTCATCAGCAACTCTTCAGCTATGGGAGCACCAACGCAAATAGCAAGACCATAAAAACACACGGCCAAAGGCTCTGTCGGCATATCAGCCAATAATTCAGGCAAATACAAAGATATATTGATATGAGAAAGAACATAGTCAGCAAACACAATGACGTATTGGCACACACAGCCAATGCCAAGCATAATCAAGGTCAAAACCACAAGCATAGAAGGCCTCAGGCGGCTCGGCTTGAGCAGCGGCTTCATCTTGACGTTGGTCAGCAACCCTCCAAAAAGCGCGGTAAGATAAGCAGCTAAAGGCGAAAGCAGCAACAGAAAAGCCATGAACACAGAGTCGCTCATCATATCGGACGTCAAGCTCTCCGCTAACGCGTATGGATCAAGAACATCCCCTCGAATCGCGCTTTGTGCCACCCCTTGGAACGCCTGAATGATCATAAAAATAATGACCCCAAGAGTAGAAACAGCCATACTGACAGCCCAATAGATCAGGATCACAGCGCCGGCCCGATTCATCTTAGAACGGATATGCGGGTATTGAGGCGGGGGCATAAATTGTGGATACATAGTCGGCGGGTACATAGACATCCTCCTCTTATCGGTGTTCGGTGTTCGGTGTTCGGTATTCGATACTCGATATTCTCTATTCGGTATCCGCTATTCGGCAACTGTTATTGGCTCCAAAAATCCCTCGCCGGTTTCCTGGTAAAGAAACGGACGCAAACCAAACTCAACAGAATCACCAATGTACACAAGATTCCTCCTTCTGCTCCAAACGCTCCTCCGGTCAGCCAATCCGGTCCGGTCAAAACCGTCTGCATAAACGCCGACCTCTCCAAACCGCTAACGGCAACACCAAAAACATGACCCTGAAAGAAGTTCCAGGCTATGTGAAACCCAATCGGAAGCCACAGCCCACCCGTCCTAACAACCATATAGGCAAACAGAATTCCCACAAACATAATATTGCCCAGACCAAGCAGCGTCACAGCAGGATTCGTGGCATGCATAAGGGCAAAAAGCAAAGCCGGCAACACAACGATAAGCCATTTAACCCGGGTCGTCCTCATAACGGACATCATATAACCCCGCGTCAGAATTTCTTCAGAAAAACCAACCAGAACAAAAAGGATAACACCCAAAAAAACCTCAGCGATGAACCCCGGGACAACCACCCGCCCCCAATCAACACCCGTCACCGCCGCCGATTGGGTCAACAGCAGCAAACCAAACACAGCGCAAAAGGCGGCGATGCCAAACAGGCATCCCACCAGCAACTGGGACAGCCACCTTTCCCCCGACAACCCCATCCGGGCTGGGGGCTTTTTGTAGAGGAGCCAAAAGAACAGTAACGACGCTCCAATCGTAAGCAATGTTACCTCATAATACATAAAAAATTCTACCCATGTATTGGTAAGCAAGTCAGAGACCAGCTGGCTGTATTCCTCAGAACCGGATACGCCGGCCCCAGAGGCAGCGGCAGTCATGCCGGCAATGGCGCCAATCCCAATCACGGCGACGATCTGAATAAAATAATAAACAGCAACAATAATCGCCAAGGCCCAGCCCGAGCGAATCTCACCATATTTATTCCAGAAAATCACCTTACCCAAAGCCTCCCATGCTCGGTATAACCGGCTATATCAAACATCAAACTTTTGGTCGTCCTCCCGCAACATCATCAGCGGCTCCGATCCATAAAATGCCAATAAGTCAACCCACCCACAACAATTGTCACAAGCAGAATAATAATCTTATAGATGATAAAAATTTTCAGAACAGACAAAAAAACCACAACCACCAGCGCGGCCAACGGCAGCAGAAACCCGGACATTCCCCGGGTTCTCTTCTTCCCCCGAAAACCATTCCACCAAAACACCACCAGGAAAACCAGCATAAAAATCGCAAAAACCTTTAGCGCCACTCCCATTTTTAACCCTCACCCGCAAAGCCGTTCCATAAAACAGTTCCATACATGTTTCACTCGTGAAATTCTCTCTTCAGGAGGCTCCGGCGCAGGTACAACCCGGCCCCACTGTCAACTGTCAATTGTCAACTATGACTATCACCTGTCAACTGCGACTATCAACTGTCAACTGCGACTATCAACTGTCAACTGCCGAAGCGCCTTATGGTCCGTCAAATCATCCACAAGCGGCGTAATCGAAACACACCGATCCGCAATCGCCTTATGATCCGTTCCCTCGGACTTATCCTCAGGCTGATTGCCATAAATCCAATAATATTCCCTACCCAGGGGATTCCGACGCACCTCGAAATTGTTGAAGAAAGCCTCCCGTCCCAAACGCGTCCAGCGGGCGCCCTGCCAATCTTCTTGAGGCTGATAAGGAAAGTTAACATTGAGCAGACCCTCACAGGCCGTCAACACCGGATCTTCCAACAGCACATCTCGCACATACGCCGCCGCGTGCTCAAAATCCAAAGGTTCGGTATAGGATTCAACCGCCAGCGACAAAGCAAAAGCCTTGACACCGATCAGCATACTTTCCATCGCCGCGGCTACCGTACCTGAATAAAAGACATCGCTGCCCAGATTCGGCCCGGCGTTAATTCCTGACAACACCAATTCCGGTTCAAAAGGCAGAATACCGCCTTGCAAAGCCAGTTTGACGCAATCCGTCGGCGTGCCGGCCACAGCGAACCCTTTCCCGCCGCAACGCAACGTGTGCCGCGTCAGAAACAAGGGTTTGTGCAGCGTAATCGAGCGGCCCTTCGCCGATTGCTGGTTTTCCGGAGCCACAATACAAATCTGGTGTCGGCTTGTCTCGGCCAACACCCGGTAAAGCGCCTGGAGCCCTTGCGCCTGAAAACCGTCGTCATTCGTCAACAAAATGCGCATGCTACTCAACCTCATAGATATTAATGGTCATGATATCCTCGTCTTTCGTCAACCCAAACATCAAATGATGTTTGCGTAGATTGCGGTTAAGAAAATCCACAACCTTATACAAATTGCTATAACTGTCAAACTGCTGCACAGCGATAAGTTCCAGCTTACCTTGATGATGAGGGGATGTGGGCGCTGTGGGGGATGTGGGCGCTGTGGGCGCTGTGTCATGTGTTTCCATGGTCAACTCCTGCTCAAGACTTTCAGAATCCCAGGGCTGGAAATCCAGATTCCATATTATTGGCCGCGGATTAACGAAAAAGCTTCTGCTCTCGTCGCCGCGTTGGTTTCCAAAATTCCGCGCACCGCGGAGGTCAGCGTCTTCGCGCCCGGTTTCTTGACGCCGCGCACCGTCATACACATATGTTCCGCTTCAATGACCACGAGCACACCAAGAGCGTTTAGGGCCCGTTCAATGGTGTCGGCGATTTGGGTGGTCAGCCGCTCCTGCAGCTGCGGCCGGCGGCTGAAGGATTCAATGACGCGCACAAGCTTAGACAACCCGGAGATTTTACCCTTCCTTGGAATATAGGCGACATGGGCTTGCCCCACAAAAGGCAGCAGATGATGTTCGCACATCGAATAGAAAGGAATATCCTTCACGATAATCATCTCTTCGTGTCCTTCCGTAAACTGTGTCTGCAGCGCCTCATCCCCATTTTCCGCCAACCCGCTGAACGCCTCGGCATAGAAACGCGCTACCCGCGCCGGCGTCTCCAACAAACCTTCCCGCTGTGGGTCTTCCCCAATGGCTTCCAGGATCATCGCGACGGCAGCCTCGATTTTTGCTATATCAACAGCCATAATTCTCGCTTTCCTCCATCTTGATCGCTTGATTACTTGATTGCTTGATCATACTTCTTTTCGCGCCTCTTCTCCAAGCACTTATATCTTAACATACAGTCCTTCCCCGCTCAAGTCATCTTAACCCGCCCGCACCTGCCCGCACCTGCCCGCTCTCTCTGGTCTCTCTCCATGAAAATAAACGAATTCGGTTAATCAGGCTCTAATTAACCAAATTCGCTACTAAAATATGTCTACTCTATATCATGCCGTTTCCTGTTTTTTATCCGCCAGTATTCTGAGCCCCCGTCCGGGGAACTAAGCATACTTAAGCAATTCATTATAGCAATCAACCGAATACCCGTACTCTTCCTTTTGTTCGTAGATATTTCCCAACAGAATCCAGGCTTTATCCACATCCGGATCAATCGCCAGAATCTGTCTAAGCACGGCGATTCCTTCCGTCCACAGTCCCCGCTGGCTATAACAAACGGCCAAATTATACATGATGGTCAGATCTTCATTGTTGCCTTCCGACAAAGCCAGCTTATAATATTCAATAGCTTTCCGGCTACGTCCCAGAGCCATGGAAATATAACCGAGATTGTTGAGGATAATCGGGTCGTCCGAACATAACTCAAAAGCTTTTTTTAGCAAGGGATACGCCTTTTCGGGCTGCCCCAGCTTCTGATAGACGCCAGCCAGATTGGACAGAACATCAAGGTTATCCGAATCCGAACGCAGAGCTCTTTCGTATTTGCGTTTGGATTTATCCAGATCTCCATGCAGAGCCTGACAATAAGCCCAGCGAATCAACGTCTCATTGGATCCGGCATACCAATAAGCCCTCTTGAAACTGTTGTTCGCCCCATTGAGGAATTTGAGTTTCAACTGAGCTTCGGCTTTCATCTCCCAGTAAATGCTGCTGCGTGGCCTGAGAGTACAGCAGCCGGCAAAACAGTTGAGGGCGTCCTGGTAATTCTCGCAATAGAAGTGGATGTTCCCTAATCGAAAAAGGATAGACGCGTTTTCAGGATACGTGCATTTTGCACGGTTGAGCACATCAATAGCCGCTTCCCAATCCCCCATCTCCAGAAGGCAGTCCGCGTGCAGACTGAAGGCCCGCAAGGAATAGTTCTCGTATCTTTGAGCTTCCTCCACGTATGTGAGAGCTTCCTGCAGCAATCCCTGTCCGTAGCTGCATTGAGCCAGCAACAGATTGACTTCGCTCATCTCGCTGCGCAGAGCCTTCGGCAAAACCGAACGCAAATAATCTTTCGCCTCCTGATAGACCTGCCGGGCGATCAGTTTGCGAGCTTCTTTAAAACGGATCGTTCCCGCCGGTTCTTGTTTGAGCGTGTCAATCCATTTATCAATATCCTCAGCCTTTTCAGCCGCATCATTTTGCTTAACGAAACGCTTCCCGGCAAAAGCTTTGAGATTAGACGCCAAATCCTTCCATCGCATAGTTATATCCCCTCTCCGTATTTGCCTAGAATGTTCTCTTTCCGAACTGGCATTCCCTCCGTTCAAACTTAGAATCGTTCTACAAAAACACCAAGTCAATCTACAAAAAACCCGCTCATTCCCGGACGTTCCAACATAAACTGCTCTCATCAGAGACATTCAATATTTATTTTTAGATCTTCACCAAACTGTCACATCAGTGCGCAGTATTACGTTGGCGCGCATCCCGTCATTGGTCCGCGCCGGCTTCCCCACAGGGGATATAAATCGTTTGCCCCGCTGTTAGACAGGTTCCCTGAAGGCCGTTGTATTTGAGCGTTCTCCCAATAAGAATTTCGGTGCTGACATCGAGCCCGGCCTGGCTGCACAGCCGCCATAAACTTTCGCCCTCCTGAACCACAACCGGTTTAAATATAAGATTTATTTCGTTGGACTCTGTCCCCACTGCTGTACCCGCCGGCAAAGAAGCTGTGGCTATAAACAGAATCAGACCCATTCCCAGCAGCAGACTTAACCCCAAGGCGATCTGGCGGATCCAGGCGCTGTTTTTACTAACCCCAGTCCGGCAGACGGACTTGCCTCGTCCCGCCGGGCCAATAATCATGTTCCCCGAGGAGTGACCACAAACAGCTTGACCATGTACGGGTTCCTTGTTTGAACCCTTAACAAAGGCAGGATTAACATAGACAAGCTTAATATGGGATGCCCTTTTGCCGCCCCTATCCTTAACAATCTCCCTCTGTTGAATCATAATCCTATCTCCTTCCGGACTCAGAGTCCTGACCATAACCAAAAGGAACACATGTTCTATTTCAGAATAACCGAACATACGTTCTTTGTCAAGGGAATCTTAGCGGATTTTCTCGGATTTTTCAGATTTTTCAGATTGAGTTTGGCAAAGAACCCCTTATAATTCAGTGTCCACCGGCACGGAATCAACACGGATATCGTCCATATACACGCCGGCAGATCCAAACACAACAATCTTGGTAAACGACGTATAATCCACATCTTGTCCGGCGCCAACCTGCGCACCGTTCACATACATCTCAAAAGTTTTATCCCCGGTGTTCCACAGCACTGAAACAGATTCCCAAGCGCCGGGGCCGCATGTCTCCGCAGAACAGTCTCTGATGATTTCCTCAGCCGCACCATACTCCTCTGTCTTTGTTAAAGTCAGCTGCCCCGCGTTTCCCGGACCGGCGGTCAGACGGAAGCCATAACCCGCGCCTTGATCATCAACGAGACAGACGCCCCCCTCTTTGCCGTCGCCAAGGTTGCTAAGCCTGAAATGGATTGCCATCTCACCCTTTGTCGCTGTAGGCTTTAAAGCGTCCGCCGTCAACCGGCTGTCCTCTGTGAATCGCAATGCGTAATTCGCCTCCGGCGGCGGTTCCCGATAGAGTTTGACATTGTCAAGATAAGCTCCCACCCCTTGAGAAGAAAAGCATGAGAAAAAGAATCTATCTCTGAGGATCTCAGCTTTCACCGTGCCGCGCTCCTCGAATTCTTCCTCAGAGAATTTGGTATACACCGTTAACGCGCCGCCAAAGATTTCGACACGCACAGAAAGCGGCGGATCTCCAGCCTTGAGTCCCAAACCCGAGAGCAGGACAGAACGCGTCGGCGGATCCGGATCATAGAAAGAGATCCCATCGGCATGAAATGTCAACGCGGGTCTGTCATTTCCTGTATCCCGATTATCGGCGCCCCGGAACTGCACCTTGATCCAGGAATCGGCATCCGCATCCTCGGTCAGCGCCAAATCAAATTCCAAAACAAAACCAGCCAAAGCTTTTTTCAGACAAAGAAAATCAGATCCCACCCGCATTCTACCACCTTCAACCACCCCAAACTCCCCATTGTACCACTTGGTGTTATCAGGATTCGCCCCGTCCTTTCTGTTGAAACTATCCTCCATAACCAACAGAGGCAGTGGCTGATACAGCTTAACGTTATTGATATATCCTGTCACATTATAACGGAAAAACCCGACATGCATGGGGTTCTTGAGAACCTCGGCAAAGAAGCGCTCTCCCTCCTGAACGTAGTGTCCGTCTGAAGACTTCGTATAAACGGTAACATAACCGCCAACAATCTCCACCCGCACAGAAAGAGGCGGATCTCCCACCTCTGTTCTGGTGGACGCCCCTATGGCTATCTCAATCTGTTCTCCCGCCGGCCCCCGGTCGACACGTTTAACGCCGCTGCCGTTGCGCCGAAACAGCAAGGCTTGCGCATAGTCCCAGTTCCCTTCGTTCAACGCTTCAGGAGCGATAAACTGGAGCATAAACCATGAGTCCTGAATCTCCGGATGTTGATCACTCTTTTCCAAATCAAACTCAATCGCGTAAACGGTCACAGGAGGTCGATTAATGTAAAGGCGGCCTTCAGCTATTTTCATTCTGCCGTTATCGATAGATCCGTCAGCCGCATTGCCCCATTTCGAAGCATCAACAGCCCCTCCGCTGAAGGCGTCTTCAAAAACCGGCTCCGAATCCCAAACGAGGCCCGCCGGTTTCTTCAACGCGTCCTCCGGCCCCTTGCGAACCTCCGCCTCACCGTTCATCACCGCCCAATCCCGGGTGAATTCCCCCCCCTTGAAGGTTTCGCTAAAAAAAACGGTGTACTCATCATAAGAGATCTCTGGTATGATAGGTTCTGATATTTCCCCGATTATTGGCGCTCTTTCCGTTCTGTTTGCCGCCAACATAACTGTAATCACAATCGCCGCAGCCGCCAGAACGCCGAGTCCAATGGAAATAATAGCGGTTCTGTTCTTTTTCAGCGCAGCCAGAAAAACGGTTATGAGCATACGCTGCTGCTGATCGATTGCTTGCTGCTGCGGCACGCGGGTGGTGGGGTTTGCCACACGCCGATCAATTCTGTCCTTCTTCGCCGGAGTCGCTGTCCTAACCGGCGTCTCCGTTTTAGCCGGGGCCCCCATCCTGGCCGAGGCCTCGGCCTTAACCTTAGTAGCAGCCTCAGCATCACCCCAAGATTCGGTGTCAAAGGGTTCGTCAGAACTATCCTGAGAATCGGCGCGGACGTTACTTTCCCCTTCTCCGGTATCCCGCCGGCTAACTTGGTCACCTGACGGAACCGGTTGGTAAATACCCGGTTGAAATGGGATCGGCCGCATCTTGGGCTCCCACCAAGGGGATTGACAATCGTCAACCGGAGAGTCGGCTGCTGCCTCCTCTTCCTCCAATGTCTGCTTCTCTTCTGAATGATCAGGCCATGAGACGCCCCCTGTCTGCGCGAAGGGAACCATCCTCTGGGCGGCGCCTGACCGGCATCCTCCATTGTCAATTGTCAAATGCTCCAACGCTTCTCTCATTTCCGCGGGACCGGCGTAGCGTTCTTTGGGGTTGTAGGCGCAAGCTTTCAGTATCAGCTTGTTCAGGTCTGGGCTCAGCGTCTGAAGAGCAGGTGCTGTTTCTCCGCTCATACGTTTATGCAAAGCGCGGTCCCGGTCTGCAGGCAAGATGGGCTGGGGATAGTCCGGCAAGAAAGGGGTCCGGTTCCTGTTCAACAGGCTGTACAGGACAATACCCAGGGAATAGATGTCCACACTTGCCCCATATGGCTCTTCTTTGAAAACTTCCGGCGCCATGTAGGTGATTGTGCCTTTCTTAGATAATTCCGATCCGGTACGCTCCACCTGACGGGCTATGCCAAAATCCCCCAGTTTGTAGTCGCCGTACTGGGAAATAAAAATGTTGCCGGGCTTGATATCCCGGTGAATGATGTTTTTAAGGGCGCACAGTTCCAAAGCCTGGCACATATGGATGCCAAGCTTGATTGTCTCCTCCTCCGACAGGGGGATTTCTTCTATATGATCGGCCAGACTTGTGAGCAGTTCCATGCGGATCAGGATATCCCAGCCGATGGTGTCGGTTTGTTCTTCAATGATTTGGTAATCCTCAATGCTGACAACATGGCTGTTGCCGCGAAATTGGCTGATCAAGTCTATTTCGGAAATGATGTCTTTAGCGAAGGCATGAAAAAAACCGCGCACAGACGCCTCATCAAGTCCTTCCCGCCTCATCAGCTGGAGATCGCTTTCATCCTGGGGAACGGGAATGATTTTGACAGCCGCATAATGGGTTTTGCCAAAAGCCTCCCGGCGGACTTTGTAGACTTTGCTGAAAGCGCCCCGGCCAATCAAAGATTCTACATACCAAGCGCCCCACAAGGGTTCGTATTTCTTGATGTCAGGCATCGCCGTCACCTCTGGCTTTCCTTACAAGATGCCACATGATCGCGTCCAACTATCACCACAGGACTTATGGCGCGACAGGATAGGGCGGACTGCCCAGAATGATCTTGCCTCCGGCGTCCCTTTCCCAAATAAAGACATGCTGTTCCCTTGGTGATTCGCAGCTTTGGATCACAACCCAATTTTCATCAAGATATTCCGCGTGAAGGGCTTGGCAAGAATAAATATTCTGGGGCTGTGCCGGGACAATGAGAATTTTGTATCTTCCGTTCTCGTAATTCCCTTTGTTGAACATCGTAAATCTTGAATCCTGATCAATGCGCAGCATCTCCAAACGATCATAGTCATATCCCTCGAAGAAGCTTTCGAGCGTCCGCAATTCTTCATCTGTAAACTGGACAGGCTTTGAATTCATCCTGACAAAATCTTTTTCCTGGGCGAAGTAAGCGTGTATCCCTTGATAGTCTATTGAGAAATGTCCATAGGCCGATTTTCTCTCAAGCATGTCATAAATGGCGTCAAACAGATCGTGATGGTCATAAAAATAGTTTTTTGTCTCAGCATAATGGTCTTGCATAGCGGCAAAGTTTTTCTTGACTTCTTTCTTCTCTCCCATGTCTCCTCCGGCAACAATAACAAGTATTAAGGCTGCGCTGACCAATCCAAACAAGACACCAAAGGTTATTGAGCAAACGCTCTTTCCTCTATTCAACATTTATTCAACATGACCTCCCCTCATCCTTCATATTACCCTTCACAAAACGGTCCGCCGCTCTGTACTTGCATAAAGAGCCGATATAAGGTCCATATATTGGTAGGAGCGCCCTCATAACATCCGTTAGGGAAAAATACCATCCATCGCGCCCCTTCAGCTAATCCCGGATAGCGATCCGAACCTTTATCATTATAACCCTGTCTGCCTCTTTCTTTGTATCTGCTATTTTTCCTTATGGCGTTCCACCAGCCGCCGTCCGTTATCCCTGAGTAAACCGTTTTGCCATCAACAGCCAACGTCGTAGAGTTCGTTTGTCTTGCCCAAGCTGACGCAAAACTCATATCGCCACCGGCCGCCGTATTACAGGAATAAAACCATGATATAGAGCCTGCGGCAAAGGCGTGTCTCAGATCAGGCACCGTATCCCGATTTAAAGTCCCGCTCCCCCTATAGTTGTTGCTGTAATCAAAATGATAGGGCACTTCGCCCTGCCATCCATGGGAAAACGATGTAAAATCTGTAATTAAGTCGCTCTCACGTCCGGGCTTATCGATATATCTATAGACATCTGTGTCGCTGTTGAAAAATCTGAGATCATAACCGTATTTATCCGCTGTTTTTTGAAGGTTAGCCCGATCTTGAAACGTCCATCCGTCAGAGGCAACAAGCCAAGTAATGGTTTCTCCGTCATTCAATTTGCTTAATTCATCCAAACGTTTGAGTGCCGGATCAATAAATTCGTAATAGTAATTGCCGTTTTGCCTGTCGGTTTCTGAGTAAGGCCCCCCCGAGACGACGACATGCTCCAGCCCCAGCGGATCTACATAGCTGAGCGGATTGTTTCCGCAATACATATACCAATTCATCCCTGATCGTATGGGATCCTCTGAAATCATACGTGAAATCGCAGGATCATAGTATCTCCGCTGCGCATAGTACAGACCGGTAATATCCTCAGTCTGATATCCCGTGAACCCGAAGGGATTGTTCCATGCAATCGCTGAAGTCCCTACGGGAACGCCAAACTCGTCATAGTCCAATGGAACTTGGGCAAACTCCTCTTCCGCAGCACCAACCAACCTTATTGGCGAGCCTAAATGATCTGTAAGATAGCTGACATTTTGGCTGCCCTCAGCCTCATACAGACCGTTGGCCCAAATATGACTGGTCGTTGATGGCTGACCATGTTGTTCACCCAAGAAGCCGACTGTTGTTTGCAGGAGGTTATTATAGGGAAGCATCCTATCCAAAACATATTGCGTTTCGCGGCCTGAGTGTCCTTGAAGGATCTCAGGGAGACCCTGCCCATTGCTATAGGCTTGTTGAGCAGACCCCGTGAAGTATTCCAAACGTTTAACACGGTTTTTTAGGCCGTCATAGATATAGCTGACCCGGCCTCTTTCTGATTGGGCATGAGTCATCATATCTGCCGCGTCAAAAGTATAGCCGGCTTTGAGCACGCCATTAACCGTGGTTTCTGTTAAGTTGCCACGCTCATCGTAACGATACTCTTCAAACATTTCTCCGTCTTGTGTCCTAATGAGCTGGTTTGACGCGTTGTACTCATGGAAAATCATTTTGCCGGATTCTCTTGAAGCGATACGGTTCCCCAAGTTGTTATAAATATAGTCTTTGTGATTGCCGCCATGGGCGGCAGAAACTAACCGGCCCAACGGATCGTAAGCATACCGGAAGGCGCCTTTGCTCGGCTCCATACCCCCATTATCCCCTGACGAATCCTGACGGTACTTATCAATCTGGGTTATCCGGCCGGCAGGGTCGTACGTATATTGGAATTGATCCAGGATTTCCGCGGCTTCAGGATCCTGGCCGGCTCGCATATGGGTCAAACGTTCAAGTCCCCCTAACAGGTTGTAATCATATTGCGTCATGATGTTGTTTGAGCGGTTTATACGGCAAAGCCGCCCCATAGCGTTATAGTGAAAATGTGCTTCTCCTTGTGTTGTCTGAACTGTCCGAAGATTGCCGGATTGGTTGTAGGCGTAAGAAACAACCGGGCCATGTTTCACACCGCCATCAGTGCTTTCACTGCTATTCGGATAACGTGTCTGGGTTCGGCGTGAAAGCTCGTCCCATTTGTACTCTGTTGTCTTGCCATCATAGGCGGTAATTTTCTCCGCCCGTCCCAACGGGTCAGGAACCAGGGTGGTGATACCAAGCCAGTCTTTCATTTCTATGAGTTGTTTCAGGGCGTTGTATGTGTATTCAACAGCTTTGCCGTCGGCATAGAGGGTTTTGGCCAGCTTGTTGGACACAGTGTACTCATAGAAGGTTTCTTGGCCGTCCGGGGCAATTAAGGTCGTGATGTTTCCTGATGAATCGTAGAGATATTGCGTTTTTCTACCCATAGGATCATGAACTGCTGTAACGGCGCCGTTGGAATTCCGTTCGTAGTTTGTTGTGAGGGTTTCCGCCAGCGCGTCGTCTATAAGGCGGTATTGTTCGACTTGGCTAAGGCGCCGGTTTTGGTCATATGCGTATTTCGTGCTGTGCCCCGCTGCGTCAATGACTTCGACGATATCGCCCAGAAGGTTGTACTTATACTGGGTCGTGTGATTGTTTTCGTCTGTGACCTCGGTAATATTCCCGATGGCGTTATAGGCAAGCCGCTTGCTGTGACCCAAGGGGTTTCCTATGACAGTTATTCTGTTGAGACTGTCATAGTGAAAGGTTGTGGCGTTGCCCATGGCGTCGGTGATTTTGCTGACGTTGCCGTTGGCGTCATAGGTGTACGTTTTGCATTCACCTTCAGGAAGCGTGGTGCGCATCAGGTTGCCGCCAGGATAGTATTCATGGCGAAGAATGCCGCCTTTAGCGTCCGTAATGCTTTCCAGCTGACCGAGAGAGGTGTAAGTGAACCGGGTCACAGAACCAAGGGCATTGATTTCTTCTATCTTTTGACCCGCGGCGTCATAGCGATATTGGGTTTTGTTGCCCAGGGCGTCGGTTATTTGGGTAATCCGACCTTCTGCGTTGTAATCGTATGCCGTTACCGCCCCGTCAGGTTCGGTCATTTCTACAGGACGATTTAAGGCGTCGTACGCAATTTTATGCTTGTGCCCTTGTGCATTTGTGATTGCTATTATGTTTCCGATGTTATCATATTCGTATTGGATGTTGGAACCCAAAGGATCTGTAACGCTTTTCAGTTGATTCCACTGATTATAGTCCCAGCACATCTCAGCGCCGTAGGGATCGGTCAGTTTAACCATATTCCACATTGTGTCATATTCAAGTTGTGTGACATTCCCCAGGGCGTCAATGAATTTGCCGGGCTTGTTGAGCTTATTGTATTCAATACTGTTGGTGCCGCCGTTGAAATCTGTTATACTTGTGACTTTATTGCTTTTGTTGTAAGTGTAACGCCGCACTCTGCCTTCAGCATTAACCACTTTAATGATGTTATGATGGCTGTCATAGAAATAGCTTGTGCTATTTCCACCGGGATCGGTAGTTTTGGCGACGCGATTAAGGGTATCATACTCGTACCGGGTTGTCTGTCCCATGGCGTCTGTTAAGGCAATTGGATTGCCTTGGGCGTCATAATCAAATCGGAGTGTGCTGTTGTCGGGTTGAATGACCTCAATAATCAGGCCTTGTTCGTTGTGCCGAAAGCGCATGTTTCTTTGGAGCGCGTCACGGGATTGAATGTGGTTTCCTTTGGCGTCATATTGGTTTTCAAGTTTAAGTTCATTGTTTATATTGAGACTGAGCAGTTTCCCGTGTGGGCCGTATGTCATCTCAAGAGTATTATTCAGGGGATCAACGATTTTGTCAACATGACCCTGACGATCGTATTCATAGTGTGTGGTTCGGCCCAGCCGGTCAATGCTGAGGATCCTCTGGTTCTTGTCGTTATAGGCAAAGCGCTCTTCGCCTTGTGAATCTTCAATCTTGATAGTACGATATCTCTCGTCATAAGCATAGGTTATTTGACGATTGTTTTGTTCTGTCAGAATGACTTTGCGCTCTGGGTCAAGATATTGGTAGTTCATTACGCCGCCATCGGGGAATGTTTGCCGCAGGGTGCGGCCGTTTTCATCAAAAATGTTTCTTATGGTATCAACGCCCTGAGGGTTTCTGATTGAGATCAGATACCCGCCGGAGTCATATTCATAAACAATTGTTTGTTCGCCTGGCTGGATAACTTCAACAAGATTGTCGTTTTTGTAATGATATGTGGTTTGCCGGCCTGTGTGGTCGGCAACACTTGACAGATTCCCTTCTTCTGTGTAGGTGAACGTGAGAAACCCGCCGGTGCTTTGGACTTGTTGAAGTTGATCTGTGGCTATTGGGGCGGTACGATCAATCACCTCTGACTCACAATTGTTCGTCGGGGCAGCAGCTTCAGATACAGGTTTGACAGCATCAGATCTTTTGCCATAGATGAGGGTGATTTGGTTGTTGTTGTTGTCTCCAAATGCCAGCAGTCGTCCGATTTCGTCGAAGATATACCAATTGGCGTTTTTTTCTTGATGGTGATAGCGGGGACCGGTTCCGTCATCCTCTAAGGTCATTGTGTTCATGCCTGTATGGCCGTCAATATAGAGGCCGGCGGCGACTTTGACATAGGTTTCTTCTTTGCCGTCGGCACGATGGAAGATGAGCCCATCTTCCCGGATTTCCAGGCGCTGTTCATAGGTGTGGGTCCAGCCTTTGCCCAGGACCCCCCTTGTGCCGGACAGCCCATTGTAGAATCGGGTCATGCTGAGGGGTATTATGCCGAACAGACGCAAGTCTTCTTTCTGGTAGATGAAGTTGCCTGTGCTTAAATTCACCGGATCCACACTGTAGGACGTGTACTCATTTAATCCGTTGGCGTAAGCCCGGCCGCCTTCAAAGGTCAGGATTTTCATGCCATCAGCCATTTTTTCGTCCCATTTGGCGTTGAGGGTTTCCCGCCAACTCATATCGGGACTGACTCCGGGCGGGAAGCTGAATGTGTGGTTTACCGGGTTGTAGACGGAGGCTTCGATGGCCGCGATGCCCGCTCTGATGTCGGGAAGGATGCTTTGGGGCGTCCCGTAGAGACCCCGGGTCGAGCTCTCAAATGTGTAGAGGCTGTCCAGTTTTTCCTGGATGTTATTGACCAATTTCCTGGTAACGCTGTTCAACATGGGGACGCCCCCTTGGGCGATGTTGTCCAAGGTCTTGGCTGTGGACAGCTGGGTCAGCAGCGCGGCTTCGTTCAAATGACAGCCTTTGAGGGTGGTCATTTGGCTTCTGTAGGCGTCTTGATCGGCCAGCATTTCGTCGATGTACCAAAGCATGCCTTGCAGCACCGGCATATGCAGGTTTGTATACTGGGCGCGGATGCTGTCATAGGTCCGGCTGACGAGATCCGGGCTGTTGATGAAGGCGTTGACGGCGGTTCGTGTGGCTTCAATATCGGCGGCGGCTTGCAGCAGCACTCCAGCGATTTCGGTGAGCTGGGCGGCGGCGTTAGCGTTTTTGATTTCTAAGGTCATGATGGGTCTCCTTCCCTGCTCAGCTCTTTTTTGTACTCATGGGTGAGCGTTTCTTCTTGTTGCTCCAGTTCGCTTAAGACGTTGGTCAGTTTTTCCCTTTCATCTGCCATGGCGGCGTTCGCCCACTGAAAGGTTTCTGTGAATTCCACCTCCAGTTCGCAGAGATTCCGGCGGGCACAAATGTCTTCCTCTCCGTCGCTAAGGGCATCGGCGTTTAAATCCTGGAGAAGCGCGTAAATTTTCTGGTGCAAATACACCGTGTTCTTTTCCTGTTCCTCCAGGTTTTTCAGGCTCATCTCCGCTTCTGCCCGGACATCTTGTATTTGTGCCATAGCGCCTTGATAGGTTTGCTCTGCTTGACCGATCATTGTAATCCCTCCGTTCGCACGCTCAGACGTCAATCCGAGTATTGGTTTATCCGGTGATCTTCCGCATACTGCCGGCAGCCGCCTCATCTACATCTTCCAGCGTCACCGCAAAGGATTCAATAGCGTCCGCGTCTCTGTCAGCCAACCCCTGATAGCGGGCGAAGAGGTCGACGCCTTCATTGTAGGCGCCGAGACAGTTTCCATGGACGGTAACGGTAACATTGGCCGTCCCTGCTAACATCGCAGAACCCGTGCCCACCGCTGGTGCCTTAATATGAGCTGATATCTGTTTGGCTGCTGTTAGGCTGCTCTTAAGCATTTATCCAACCTCCTTTCGCTTATCCTATCCTTAGTTTTCAAAACGCGAGCCGCGCCGTCAGCCCCCGCAAAGTCTCGGCTTTGTCTTCCCGGCAAAGGATTTGGTTGTCGTAGTCATAACGGTAAAGGATCCCTTGGCTGAGAAAATAGACCTCGCTGGAATGCCCGGCCTCATGACGAATTTGCAGCCGAAGATGATTGTTGGTGTTAAGCTCAAAAGTATTTTCAAACTGATCCTTGGGAATCATCACCGGTTCTGCCGCCGCCGCGTTTTCAGCTTCTTGTAGAAAAGTATAATCCTTAAGAATCTCCCGTGTGCTGTCAGAGCCTTTGACAAGCTGAATTGTGTATTCTTCATAAAACGGATTGTGCAGTATCATAATACTTTCATTGTTATTAAGCACTCCAAAGACCATGTTATCAACCAAAATATGTTTTGGCGCCTCTTTGTATCGCTGAATGAGTCTCACAAGGCGAAGTCCTTTCTCCGACAATTCCGTAGCGCTTTTCAACCAGCCTTGTTCTGTCAAGCCTTGTTTTACGGATTGAGCCAGAACTCTCGACATCTGTGGACGCGGTATGAATTCAAGATCTTTGCCGTCCAAAACACCGTTGAAATAATACAACTCTTTCAGAGTCACAAGTCCTCCCCCTTTTTTCGGCCACATGCATCGGCACGGGGCATCCTCAAATCAACACCCTTCTCGCTGTCCGCCCAGCGAAGGCAAACCGATTGCCTTGCCTTCTAATACGTCACGAATCCATCCGCAACCCGCCGGGCGAACACCCTTGCCTCATATTTGCGCTGACCAGGATTTGAATACGGATTATAGAGACCCTCCGAACCCTCTGACTGGTAATAATAGTAGGTCTCAAGATTGACCGTATAAACCAAATTATCCAAAGAGAATTCCCCTGTCGCGTCAGTCAAAAAGCGGGTGTCAATGCCGATGACCCCATGCTCGTTGTAATTCCCGTAGACATCCCCTTCCGGAAACACAATACCGTAATCAAAAGCCTGAATCCGGGGAAGTGACGCCACCCAAAACATCTCCATAAAGGAGGGCGCCAGCCGTCCTTGCAGACGCTGGGTGTAATCATTAATAAGTCCTTGCCGTTGTTCCGGCGTCAGCAACGGCCATTGCAGCCGCAAATCGTCCGTTAAGAAGTCATTTGCAGCCCATTGGCACTGCCTGGTGGTAAAGAACAGGTCACGCCAATATCTCGCCTCCGCTACAGTTCTTTCCAGGCTTGCCGGAATCTCATCCTTATCCAGCCACTCGAAATGTTGCAGGAAATCAATTCTTATCCCATCATCCACAATAAACGGCGCCATAAGATCCGGCAGCGATACAAACATGGGAAGTCCAAACATCGCTTCAGTCTTAACCATGACTTCTGACGGGTTCAATGCGTAGACGCTTTCCAAGGCCTTGGACATTGTCACGCTGAAGGGATTATCAACTTCCTCCGCTATTTCGTAATGAATCCCCCAGCAAAAAGAGACAAACTTCTTGCGTTTCTTTTCCAGATCATCAATCTCTGCTTTTGCCAGAGGCAGATTAAATCTGCCAAATTCATGCTGAAAGGTAACGCATCTGGTATGGGCCTCCACAGAAACATTTCGCGCGGCATACAAATTATTAATAGCTTCCTCAGCCGAGGCCCATTTTTCTCTAATCATATCCCAAGAGTATTCGCTGCTTCTCACTCTGCCACCCTCCTTATAGCCTGTTCAACTGTGTGTGGGCAATATTATCAGCTCTTTCCATATTCTCCATCGCAAATTCCACGAAATCCGCCGCGGAGGTGAAACACTCATTGAGCAGCAAGAAATGTTCTTTGATCTTCCAATAGACTTCTTCCGTAATCGGTTTCGCCTGGCCGGAATAATTAACACTCACTTCTCCGGCGACCTTATCCAGCGCCAGAACCATATTGTCAACATATCCCGCGCATGTCATAAAATCCGCTTTAATTTCATCCAGAAACGGCCTGTCATAGGAAACCATGGCATATTCCCCCTCTCTGTTATACCGAGTCTAGGGCTCTGATTTGTTGAGAACGCTGCACAAAGTCTCGCGAACGGACATCCAACCCTCTTACAGCCTGCTCCGCCCACCAACAACAACCCTCGCTCTGATACAACTCGTTAGCATACTGACGAATCCCATCGAGAATATAGCCGCATATATCATGGGCATCTCCCTGCCAGCGGGAATCGTCCCTCAGTTTCCCGTGGATAGTCCATATCAGGTCAAAGAGATCGACCCAAGAGCCCACAAGCTCTTCTTGAACACTAAGTGCCACGGACAAATCTTTCACCTCTATATCGACCATGCGTTAAGCCCCCCTCATATTTTAGCCGCCCACTCCGCGGCCTTTGCCCGGGCGGCAACGATCCAGCTGTCAAGCTGTCCGCAGAACTCCACATACAACTTGGAAGCTGCCGCTTCAAAGGAGCTGTTAAACTCTCCGGCTTTTTCTTGGTAGTGACTGAAGTAATCGCCATTGAGATCCTCTGAATCGGCCGGTTCCGTAAATCTGCCGCCGTATTGGCCTTCAACAAAGAAATCGCTTAAATACCATTTTATGTTATTGCGATATCCTTCCATATCCGTGGCCAGCAGGGTGTATTTATCACACATTGTTTGCGGGTCATTAGCCATTGTAGCATCCCCCTTCTCCCAACCGGCAAGGAGGAACCCCGGCGGCAAAACCGGGACTCCCCCGCCGTTTGACACGAACTCTTTCTGACCTACCTGCCCGCGCTCTGAGCGTCCGCGGACTCAAGGTTATCCGCAGAAATTCTGATATTGCTGGCAATTTCATTAACCAACTCCACGAACTGGTCCATGTACGGTCTCAACTCTTCGAACCGAGCGATGAAACTGTCTTTCGACTGACCCACCCATTGGGTCAATTCGCCTTCGTTTGCCGTTCTCAGCTCACCGATCTTCTCCGCGACAAGTGTTCCGGCGCCCTCATATTTGGCGGCTACCCCATAAGCCTCTTGGACATCGATACTAATCATGTTCGTTTCCTCCTAGAAGTTTTTTATTTGAGTGCTTCATCACCCATATTTAGTATATTAGCACCTTCTAAATCAAAACGCAAGGGATTTTCTCAGAATTTCTGTAATTTTCTTTGAAATCTTATTGATGCTATTTATGCTCCTTTTATCGAGCGTTATCACAAGCTATTTAATGAAATCATATCGGGCGTTCTTCGCCGCAATCATTCGTGTTATGATCATGGCCATCACAAACATCAAAACACCCAACAAAGCGCTGCTCCCCAGAGGTATCCAACCGGCCGGGGAAAACACCGGTATCCCATCGAATGTTTCCGTTACGGTCAAGAGTGGGGGTTGTGCTTCGGATTCGGTTGCGGCGCCTTCAAGCTCACGTTTAACATCAGCTAAAGTGAGTGTAATCACCGGCGCTACCGTATCCGCCGCGCCGCTCACATAAGTGTTCAGTCCTTCCTGCTGGGCTGCCAATTCCTTTTCCAATTCTGCGACACTCTTCTCGTTGTCGGCCAATGGTTCGCTGTCTTCCGCAAACACAGGCGTCCCCAACGCCGGCAAAACCAGACACACCAACGCCACCACAGTCAAAACAAACCGGAATCCGGCAACAACATGACAATGCAGACGCACATAACGCAGACCCACAAACATCTCTTCAGCCAAATCTCTCATCATGAGTTCACCTCCTTTTTCCGCGCGCCCGCCGGCGCGCAAATCCTGCTTCCCGAATTTTGCACACCGAATCAAGCGATATAAGGAAATTTTACCCGGAGGGCGCTGCCGGCATAGATAAAATAAGCTTCACCGGGCGCAAGTTCTTTGGGCCGGGCGGTCACCACAGGGACCGGCAGCATCTGAGATTCTTTCAACGGAATGAAAGTGAATCCCGCGTTGATGCTTCTTATGGCCCCCGGCAGACGATCCAGCGTCCCGCGAGGGAAGTCCTGAAGGTTGGAAACAAAGCAGAAGTGGACGCCGGTAAGTTGGGATTCATCAATCAGCTGCGCCAGGACATCTTTCTCTTTGGCCGTTAATTTGCCGATGAAATTGGCCACATTGTTGACGATAACCAAATGGTGTTTTAGGGTGGCGTAAAACTCGGCGGGCGTTTGGCGGGTCTCTTGGGCTTTGATTCTGCCAATGTAAGCTTCTTTGCGGTCTTTCACCTCCTGAACCAGAACCTGAAGCAACACTGAAAATTCCTCTTGTTTGGTCAGATATGAAACACAGCGATCTTTGTAACCACTGAGTTTAAGCATATCGTCGTCAACGGCGGTGACAACAAGAGAACGACGCTTGCGGGCCAAGGACTCGAAGAGGATTTTCATAAAGTTGGTTTTGCCGATGTTGTGAACGCCGGTCATGTTGATATGAGATATTTTCCCAAAATCCAGAGCGAAGGCCTCTACATTCTCGTCGTCCAGAGCGACAGGCAGCCTATTATCATTTGAATCCCAGATATCAAGCACACCGGGAACCTGGCAGAAATCCCGCCACGTCAGCAGGGCCGGCATCATTGGCACGCCTCGGGGCCGGGGACCTTGCCAAGCCTTCTGGAGAACCTCAATAGCGGCCAAAAAGTTTTGAATCTGATCCATTTCCGTCGCCCCGTAAGCGGGCAAAGCGGCTTGGAAAATGCAGATAGTCTCTTTTCGCATCAGACCGCGGCCGGGGATCTGCTCGCTCTTGAGGTCGGTTCGTCCCACTGCCGCTGCGATCTCGGCTTTCTCATTAACATAGAAGATAAACTTCTGATTGATGTTAGCCATGATCTGCTGGCGAACCACGCCGGGACGGGAGGCAGAAAAAATAAGATAGATCCCCAGAGCTTGGCCGTCGCGGGAGATATCTCTGATCAGAGCCTCCGTTTCCAGCCTGGCTTGATCTTTCAAGGCATCAAGATTGTCCACAAAAATAAAGAGGATTGGGAATAGTCTTTTGCCCCTGTTCATTGTGTTGAGAAGAGGAATCGATCCGACCCCCGCTTCACCCAGCAAATCTTTGCGTCGCTTCATTTCCTGGTTCAGCAATCGCTCCAATTTTCCCAAGGCTTCTGTCTGATCCAGAACCAAAGCATCGGCTGTATGCGGGAGGTTTCGCAATGGTAAAAGAGCGTTGTTACCAAAATCCAGGATGAAGAAGTTGATTTGTTCCGGCGAGCAATCGAGAGCAAGATTCATGGCGATACTCCGCAACAATGTGGATTTTCCCGACCCCGGGCTGCCGAACACTCCCACATGACCGTCCGCAGAGAAGTTAATCGTCAGCGGGCTTTGGCGCTGCCGCTCAATCTCGTCCACCATACCGGCGATGACCTCGATACTTTCCGCTCGGTTCCCTTGCTCATCTTGCCCCCGACCCCACCTGGGCACAAAATCACTGTTCTCCAGCAAATCCGGCAAATAAATCCTTTCCCTCAGGGGCGGCAGCCAAGGACTGGGCACTTTCCGAAGTCCCGCTGCACCGAACACTCGCTCTATGGTGTTGACCACAGCATCCAGTTGGGTCACAGGATTGGCTTCAGTCGTTTCGCCGGCAGCCGCGGCGATTGTGCTGAAGTCTTTGGTCAGAAGCTGAGCTTGCCCAAGCTCATTCCAAAGATAGATGTTGGCGTCGGGTTTTTCTTCGTCTTTGCTCCGTCCGGCCTTGTATTCGGCCCCTGAGTACGCGGATTGGAATTGTTCATAGATAACGTTGTTGCCCACTTGTAAATACCCGCGGCCGGGTAGGGTGATATGAGCCGCGTCCGGCGTTTTCAGCATTTCGTTGCTGTCAGAGACGTTTTGCACTTTGAGGCAGACACGGAAGTTGGAGTTGGACCATATTTGGTCGTCCACCACGCCGGAAGGTTTTTGGGTTGCCAAAATGAGATGAACCCCTAAGCTTCGGCCAATGCGGGCCGCGCTGACCAGTTCTTTGATGAAGTCGGGCTGTTCTCGTTTAAGTTCGGCGAACTCGTCGGAGATGATGAAGAGGTGGGGCATGGGCGCCAGCGATGACTCCTGAGCGCGCAGTTTTTGATAAGCGTCCACATGGTTCAGCCCATGGTGACCCAACATTCCTTGGCGGCGGCGCATTTCGCTTTTGATGGCGACCAGGGCACGCATGGACTGGGCGCCGTCCAGGTTGGTGATGACGCCTAATAAGTGCGGCAGCTTGTCAAAGAGATTGGCCATGCCCCCGCCTTTATAGTCGATCAGCAAAAAGGCCACCTCATAAGGATGGAAATGGATAGCCAGAGACAAAATGTAGGATTGCAGGGTCTCTGATTTGCCGGATCCGGTGGTTCCGGCCAAGAGGCCGTGGGGCCCGTGGGCCTTTTCATGTAGGTTTAGTTCTATAGTTTTGTCGGCAGCGCGCAAGCCTATGGGAACAGCCAGGGTCTGATAGGGTCTGTTGCTTCGCCATTTGCCCCAGACATCCAACTGGTCAGGAGCTTCAATCTGGAAGAGCTCGAAGAGGGTAACCGATTCCGGCAGAGCTTTGGAGGCTGACTTCTCAACGTGCTGCACAGGCGCAAGAGCGCGGGCGGCCAGCAAAGCGGCGTCTCTGTCCAGAGTATCCGGCGCGTAAGGACGGGGCCGGGGATCGGTTTCCTGATAAAGGGTGGCTTCCCCGGGGCCGATGAGGGTCAGGAGGGTTTTAACGGATTCAGGTAAAGCGTATTCCGATTCATCCACAAAAATGGCGTATACTCCTAAGTGGCGGTGGTCTTTTGACAGATAGTCCATGATGAGATGATCGTAGACCAAACCCATGTCGGCCACGACAAACAGAAGGGGCTGATAGACCGTTTTGCCGCTATGCTGATCTTTTTGGTTAAAAGTGGTCTCTCGGTCTTTGACAAGATGATACAGGCTGTCCAAAACATTGTCCCGTGTGGCCTCATCTTTGACCATGCCTTTGAACTGCCTGTCGCCAACCCAGGTATGAGGAAGCCATTTGAGAGGGAGGAAGTTTTTTTCATTTCTTTTCGTATAAACGGCCACCAGAGAGATATCGTTATAACTGTGAAAGATAGCAAAATTCATGATGAGAGAGAGCATATGAGGCATCGTTAACTCTTGGGGACCCACGATGCCCACATAGGCGTCTTGCAAGGAAATGCTTTGAGGAAGGGCGGGTATGCCCTTATATTTTGCCGCCAATTCTTCGGCTTCTTGCGCCAAAGGATCTTTAGCGGCTTCTTTGGTTTCTTGGGTAGAGTAGTTGATCGAAAAACTCAAGGGTTGATGCCCCGTCCCGATACGCACCCGGAAGAAATCCGCGTGTTCCGGCGCTCGTTCAAACAGACGGGGGGAAAACTCTGCCGCCAGCTTCAGACAATCCTCCGGATTCGGATAGCTCATCTCGACAGCCTGACGCTGTTTCGCCATAAGGCCACGAATTTCTTTGCGCTTGCGGTTGAGCAGATCCTGGTAGAAGTTGTGGCGCTCGGCTTCATCGGTCTTCTTTTTCTTTTTGTCTTTGACAAATCTCACGATGGTCACAATCCCGGTTATGACCATGCCGCCGACAGCCATCAGCATGAAAAGCCCCCGGTTCAAAACGATGCTCATAGTAATCATGACGACCACCATACCGGCCATGGGCGCCAGTCTCAGCAGCAACCCAAAGCGATCCTCCTGAGGAGGATTCGGGGGGTTGGGGATGCCGATTTTCTCAGTTGGCTGCGGATACAGTTTCCGTGGAGGCCGTTTAAAATATGGATAGCGGGTGTCGACCTCCTCCGGGCTTCGGTAGAAAGTCAGATCGTACAAACGAATATAGGCCTTCTGATGAAAAAGGGTACACGAAACGCCCTTCATCTCAACAACATAACCCGCGAAATGGACAATATCCCCTCTCCGCAAAGGGTTAGGACGGTCTCCCCGGCACAGCGTCCTATTAATATAAATCGGCTCCACGTTGGGAAAAGGATGAAGCTCCCACCCCTGCTCAGTGTTGACAAGAACAAAGGTGAAATCATTGGCGCAGTTGGCCAGAACAATCTGGTTATCTGCGTGATTCCCAAAATGCATTGTTTCTTCGTTCTCCAGATAGATTTCCACATAGTCATCATAGTGATATTCCACATGAAAACGAATGCCGTCAATCTGGGTAACCTTCCTTTCCTCCGTGTGCAGAAACGCTGCCCCATCATTGTCCCGAAGCCCTTTCTTCTCCCTAAGTTCTCTGGGAATAGCAAACCGCGTTTCATGAGGATCGACGCGATGGATCTCGCACCTTTTCAAGACGCCATTCTCATCTGTCTCCGTAACAATCTCAAGAGAAGCCGTATACTGAGGAATACAAACATCTGCGGCAATATCCGCGGAAAGGCTATAGACGCCTCTGTCCTGGGCTATAGGGCAAAGATAGCGAACATCTCCATAATCGGCGACAAGAATTGGTCTGGCCATAGTTCTTCCTTTCGTCAATTGCCAACGGCCGGATTACCGTCTGTGTTGTCAAATTGTTCTCAACTGCTTTTTGCTTTCTGGATATCTTCAAGGAGCTTAATGATGTCGTCCAAGGATTTTACCATATGCTGACGGCGTTCGATGTTGGTTTCGTTCTTCTGGACAGATTCCCGGTGCTGCTTGTAGGTGTCGAGCAGTTGATCCAAATCGCCCAAATCTTTTAAAATGGTTTCGGCTTTGGGGTAGTCGTTTAAGGCAATGTAGGTTTTGGCCAGCAGGATCTGAGCTTGGGCGTTGAACTTCAGGTCGGGATAGCTCTCGCCTAATGTGATCGCTCTTTGATAGTCTTTGCCGTAGTAAGCCTGGTAAAGCTGGGCCAAGTGGTTATCAGACGCGAGAGTAGCGATGATGTCGTACTCTTCCAGCAAAATGAGTTTCTCAATCACTTCAACCTGGCGGCCGGCGTCCAGCCGGAAGGCGTGCGCCAAGTTTTGAGGGTCGTTAGTGGCAATGAGGGCGTCGGCGACTACGCGCTTGAGACTGGCGTCCATGTCCTTGTCTCTGAGTTTGTTGGCGTAATCCACCACAGCCAGAGGATTCCGATTGTAATAGTTTTCGTATATGTACATCTTTACACCATAAGTTCTGGTTTTGGTGACGTTGTCATAGACGAAATAGGTCAAAGCCGCGGTGAGAATGGCCAGAAGGAGGGCGGTGCCGACGGAAATGGTGTTGATGAATCTTTTGCTGAAACCAACACGATTTTGTCTGGCATCATTGTAGGCTTTCGTGTGTTCCGCAACCAAAAGGGCCTCAAGCTCTTGGGGGCTTGGCGCGTCAATGATCGCTTGACAGAGGGGATTCGGGGCCACTGTATCTAAGCCGTACTGAATCAGCTGGCGGAAGGTGTATTTGTCCTGCAGAACCGACAGGACCAGTGCCTTATAATCCTCGAATTCGTCTAAGGCCGTGCGGGAAAGCTGTGGAATGCTTCCCGGCAAAATACGCAGCAGAAAGGCGACGTCACCGGTACGAGTGAAGACGATGTTTCTGGGATCAAAACTGGTGCTGTGGTGTTTTTTGAAATCGGTGATGAAGCGTCCGGCGTGAATCAGGATCAGGAATTGTTCAACTTTACTGCACTCCCCGATCTGCGAAAAGGGAAGATGCTTGGTGTTGTCTTGGGTGAAAGTGAATGTGACGGCGGCTTGGGTGGTGATAATGTCTTCACAAGGAAGAAAAAGCGGCTCCGGCTGCTTGAGCAAGGTCGGTTGGTGGGGCTGCAATTGGATGTGCTGTCGGGGTATACTGAGTTCAATACGGGTTCCGTCTGAACGAATGTTTTCAAAGAGATCCATGAAGTTGCTCCTTTCGCTTTTGTTCTTTCATCTCAGCAACACTATACATTCATTACAATATGCGAAGAATATCGCCGTCGTAAATGCCTTTATCTCTTAAGGTATCACCTGGTCCCAGCAGGATTTGGGAGACTTCGGCTTTTGCGTTATAACCTTTCAGGATCTTCTTGTCACGGGACAGAGCGTCAAAGAGATTGAATATGATCTCCTTGAGAGGAATATCCCGGCTGACCCGGATGTCTATTTCGCCAAAAGAGTCGTGGCGGATCGTTAGGATAGCATGTTTCTCAACTTCATTCATTGAACACACCCTTTCTCATTGCAGGCGGAATCCTCATAAGCTAAAGCGGTTAAAATGTTCTATCTTAAGTATATTAGCATAATCTAAATACAAAAGCAATAGGCCCTCAATTTCTTAAGGCCATTTAATATCGCATCCGGGCACAGCCCTACGCAGATCATCGATTTGTTCCTGGGTCAAAGAAGGATTATTGCCGATCTTATTGTTAACAATGGACAAAGACTTTAAATTTTTTAGCGATTTCAGCGGCGTAATGTCTTGGATATAGTTCCACTCCAAAGAAAGTTCCGTCAATCCTGTAAGTGAGGCGAGGGGGCTGATATCTCTCAGCTCGTTGGCGTTAACCGCGAGTTTCGTCAATTTCGGCAAGGAATTCAAGCTCTTCAGATGATTTGTGGTTATCTTGGAGGCATTCAGATTAATGCTTCTCAAATTAGGGAGGGATTTCAAAAAGGTCAGATCGCTAACGTTGTTGCCGCTTATCCCCAACTCCAGCAAATCCGGCATTGAGGTCAGCGGGCTGAAGTCTGTGATACCTGGATCGTTATACTGTAAGTCGAGATACTTCAGTTCTTTCAAAGATCTGAGCGATGATATATCGGTGATTTTGTTATGAGACAGATTTAAACTGATAATATTAGGCGGTATATCCCCGCTCCTGATCAACGCTACAAGTTGTTCATTCGTCATCTCTTTTCGCCGCAAGTCCTGGAATACGGGAGCGCCGATGGGGGGAACAGGATCTTGCTCGGGTTCTGATCCGGTTTTGAATCCGGGCTCAACTTGTGAATCCGGTTCGGTTTCGGGTTCCGCTTCAGCTTCGGTCTCAGTTTCAGGTTCGGATTCTGGGTTCATCTCGATTGTTTGCCCGGACAACTCCTGTATCACGATCGGATCGGTTGTGCGGCCCCACCCCTGCAAGGACAGCACAACCACCAGAACGAGCAGCGACGCCGCCAAGGTGGTTAGCCCAATCCAAAGGGGCATTCGTTTCCTCCATGAGTTTGGCTTTATTCTTGCCGGCAAAATCGGAGACGTTTTCGTCGGGCTGGTGGTCTGAGCGTCTATGTTAAGTCTGCTGTCGCCGTCTGAGCAGTGCAGATCTTTTGCCGCCTCCTTGCCCTTGATGCCGCTTTTTGTCTTGTCTCTGGTCTTTGCTCGCGGCTTAACCTTCGATACTTCTTTGGCTATAGCCGCGTCTTCTCTTGTATCCCCGTCTTTGACATCATCAGATACATCTTCAACTCTGTCATCGGTATTGATGTGAACTTCCTCCACTGTGTCCGTTTGAAAGGGAACCGGCCGAAACCTCGGTTTCCACCAGGGGGGAGACGAGGAGGCAGCAATATCAGCGGAGTTGATACCTGAACCTTGGCAAGCGTCTGTTGAAGTGCGGGCGTCGGCCATACCCCCTTCATGGGTAGAATGATCCATTCTTTGGGCAGCGCCTGACCGGCATTCTTCCTTGTCAATTGTCAACAGCCGGTTTGCCGACTGTGTTGCAGTAGTGTCAATTGCCAGTTGTTCCAGCGACTCTCTCATTTCCCTAGGGCTGGCGAAGCGTTCTTTGGGTTTGAAGGCGCAGGCTTTTAGCACCAGTCTGCCAAGCTCTGGGTTTGTCCCTGGCTGATCCTCTTCATCCCGGCCACCTCTTCTTGGCTTGAGGCTGGGAACGGGTTCCCCGCTTAAGCGCTTTTGCATCGCGAGATCCCGGTCGCCGGGTAAAATGGGCAGCGGATACTCCGGCAGAAAAGGCGGGCGATTTCGATTCAAAATGCTGTACATGACGATTCCCAGAGAGTATATATCTACACTTGCTCCATAGGGTTCATTCCTGAAAACTTCCGGAGCCATGTAGGAGTATGTTCCTTTCCTTGACATTTCCGCCGATGTGCGATCCATTTGTCTGGCCACACCAAAATCCCCCAATTTGTAATCGCCATAGGGAGAAACAAAGATATTATCGGGTTTGATATCCCGGTGGATGATATTTTTGAGAGCGCACAGCTCCAAAGCCCGGCACATATGAATACCAAGCTTGATAGCTTCTTCTTCCGGCAAAGGGTTGTTGGTCATATGGTCTGACAAACTCTTGAGTATCTCCATGCGGATTAGGATGTCCCAACCCAATTCGCTGGTTAAGGATGTGGCTTTTTCAATGATCTGGTAGTCCTCAATGTTGACAATATGGCTGTTGCCACGAAATTGACTAATGAGATCCACTTCATTAACAATCTCTTTGGCCATATCATGAAAAAACAAGCGCATGGATGCCTCATCGAGGCCTTCTCTTTTCATGAGCCGAATTTCATTTTCGTCTTGGGGGATAGAGATGATTTTGACAGCAGAGTATATGGTTTTGCCAAAGGATTCCCGGTATACTTTATAGACTTTGCTGAAGGCGCCTTGCCCAAGGAGGGATTCTACATACCAAGCGTTCCATAAAGGTTCATATTTTTTGATATCGTTCAACGTACGGTCAGACATCATCTTCTCCCTTGTTAGCATGGTTCCCTGTTTTGCGTATATTCTCTTTCATTACAAGAATTATATCATCGATCGTGGATTGACGCCATCTTATCGCGCTGGGAGTCCGTTCGCCTGGGACGCGCGACTCATGAGATGTCTGATGAAGATCCGTCTGAAACCCTCCTTATAGAACACCTCCACCAAGGTCACCTCTCGTTATTTGTTTGAAACGGAATCGGCCGCTGTTTGGGCTCCCACCATTCCAATTGTTTATTATTTTGAGAAGGATCTGTTTTTCTGTCGGTTTTATTGGCATGTCCCCCTTGCGGGGTGAACTCTGATGCAGGATCACCTTGAATTGGTCTATCTTGCGTTTTATCGGGCGGTTTATCGAATATCCCAGAGCCGGGCAGAACTTTCTCCGGCTGAAGCTCATTTTCAATAAGTGTCCATTGCCGGGTTTTCGTTGACAAGGCTTCTAAGGCTTTGCGCATTTCCGTGGGATCGGCGAACCGTTCCTGGCGGTCGAAGGCGCAGGCTTTTCGCACAAGGCTGTTGAGTCTCGGAGCCACGCCTTCCAGTATAGGTACGGGCTCCCCTCTCATGCGTTTTTGCAGGGCGAGAACCCTGTCGTTGGGCAAGATGGGCTGGGGATAATCCGGCAAGAAAGGCGTTCGATTCCTGTTCAACAGACTGTACATAACGATTCCCAAGGAATAGGTATCCACATTTGCCCCGTAGGGCTCATCTTTGAAGACTTCCGGCGCCATATAGGTGTTCGTACCTTGTTTTGTCATCTGGGATGTACGATCGGCTTGCCGGGCTACGCCAAAATCCCCCAGCTTGTAGTCGCCGTAAGGAGAGACGAAGATGTTGTCAGGGTTGACGTCCCTATGAATGATGTCTTTGAGCGCGCACAGCTCCAAGGCCCGGCATATATGCACACCCAGCTTGATGGTTTCCTTCTCCGGCAGCGGGGTCTGAGCCACCAGATCGGCAAGACTTGTAAGCAGTTCCATGCGGATCAGGATGTCCCAAGCTATGGTGTCGGTTTTTTCCTCGATGATCTGATAATCCTCTATGCTGACAATATGGCTGTTGCCGCGAAACTGGCTGATCAGGTCTATTCCCGTCATAATATTTTTTGCAAAGGTTTTAAAAAACCTACGCATGGCAGCCTCGTCAAGTCCTTCCCGCCTCATTTGCCTTATTTCGCTCTCATCTTGGGGGATGGAGATGATTTTGACTGCGGCGTAGTGGACTTTGTCAAAGACTTCCCGTCGCACCTTATAGACCTTGCTGTAGGCGCCCCGTCCAATTAAGGATTCTATGCGCCAAGCACCCCAAAGCGGTTCATACTTCTTGATATCAGGCACCGTCATAACCTCGTTATGCTTTTTCAGTAATTATGCCATGAAATGTTGTTTGGCGCAATCATTTGTCGGTAACCCCAGCCGGAGGGGCAGGAGGGGGTCTGATCTGTCTTCTTGACTTCTTGACACCCGGACCCGTATCCTGTACAATATTCAAGAAAGAAAAAGAATCTTTGGAATATATTGTCACGAAATGAGGCTTAACTCGGTGGATAGAAAAGCAAAAATGATCGCTGAATTGCTAAAGGTGCTGGCCAACGAAAACCGCTTCACAATCTTTTGCGCGTTGATGGAGCGCCCGATGACTGTCGGCGAAATTGCCAAATACGTGCCAAAGATTACGCCTTCGGCATTATCGCAACACTTGGCTCTGCTTAAGGCTCACGGGGTTCTTGACTCCGACAAGGCGGGTCTGAACGTCACATATTATATAGCCGACTATCGCGTCAAAGCTATCGTGAACGCCATTAACGAACAATACTTTGATAAGACTAAGGAGTGATATGGATGTCCGATATTTCCGATATCAAAAAATATGAGCCCCTTTGGGGCGTGTGGCATGTTGATTCACTCCTGGGACAAGGCTTATTCAGCAAGGTTTACAAAGTTCGCAGGGAATTCTATTTGAAAACCCATTACGCCGCCGTTAAATTGATCACAGTACCTCTGGACGAAAGCGAACTCCGCCTCATGGAACGAGAAGGCCTTGACGACGACGCCATGAGGGACTTTTTCCAAACCTTCACCAAAGATCTCATTGCTGAAATCGATCTGATGAGCGAATTCCGGGGCAACAGCCATATTGTCAGCATAGAGGATTATCAGATTATCGAACGGGCAGATTCCATCGTTTGGGATATCCTCATCCGCATGGAACTGCTCACAAGCCTTGTCGACCATGCAGAGGAATCAGTCATGACGCCGCCCGGAGTCGTGAAGATGGGCATTCATATATGCCGAGCTTTGGAATTGTGTTCCCAGAAAAAAATCATTCACAGAAACATCAAGCCTGACAACATTTTTGTGTCCGCTCACGGCAACTACAAGTTAGGAGATTTTGGCATAGCCCGCCAGATTGAACGCACATCCTCAGAATTATCAAAAAAAGGCACAAACGCCTACATGGCGCCGGAGGTTTTCAAGTACGAACCCTACGGGGCAAACGTGGATACCTATTCCTTGGGAATCGTCATGTACAGCCTCTTAAACCGTAACCGGATCCCCTTCATGCCGAAATACCCGGAACCCATTTTGCCCAGCAACCGGGCGGACGCACTGCACAAACGCATGAAAGGAGACCCTTTACCTGATCTGGAAGGAGTTAATCCAGAACTCAACAGCATCATTCTGAAAGCATGTGCTTTCAACCGTATGGAACGGTATGCCGATCCGGCAAAAATGCGTGAAACCCTTGAACAATTGACAATGGACAATTGACAATGGACAATAGGCGGGATAGATTATGGCTATGCCTCTGTTCCGTTTTTTCGCTCTCTCACCAAATGAATGGGAATAAGCGATACTTGACTTTGCCCGCATAAACGGCGTAACCATCCAGCTCCTTTTTCAGCATGGTGTCCTCAAAGTAAGTATGTTCGTACTATATCAATAACAATAACCCGCTGCATAACTATTTTTAACAGATGTCTCAAAGCGTCTCGTTTTTTGGTGTCCTCTCATGCATGCCTTATCTCCTGCCTCTAATTGTCCATTGTCAATTGTCAATTGTCAATTGCCCAAAATCCCCGGTTCTTCCAAAAAAACTCCACTCCTGAAACCACCGTCACCAGCAGAGCCGTCAGCAGCAAAAAACCGCCGCCGGTAATCCCCAACAGCAGCAAACCAATCACAACCATCTGCACCACCGTCTTCACCTTACCCGACCAATCCGCCGCCACCACATGTCCCTCTGCCGCAATTACAGCCCGCATCCCGGTCACAGCGAACTCCCTGGCCAGAATCACCCACACCATCCAAGCGGCGGCATCGTCCCATTGCACCAGCATAATCAGCGCCGCCGACACCAGCAGCTTATCCGCCAGCGGATCAAGAAACTTACCCAAATCCGTAATCAACCCCCGGCTGCGCGCGATATACCCATCGAGCCAATCTGTCGCCGACGCTGTCACAAACAACAGCACCGCCGCGATCCTCTGAGCCGACTGCCACTCCGGCGGCGGCACGGCAACCGCCATCACCGCCACCATAACCGGAATCATACCAATACGCACCAACGAAATAACATTAGCCAAATTCACCTGCAAGCCACTTCCTCTCCAAACAGGTCATAGCCGGACATCCCCGTCACACGAACATCTACAAAACTCCCAGGCTCATAATCCCCCCGGATCCGTACATAGACACAGCCGTCCACCTCCGGCGCGTCCCCCTCAGAACGAGCTATCCAATTGACAAAAGGCAATTGACACTTGACAATTGGAGAATCGGCAGCAAAGTTCTGTTCCACTTCTAATTGATCAGACGCCAAGACATCCGCTTCAGGCGTGAAGGGATCCATACTTTGAACAGCACCTGACCGACATTCTTCATTGTCCATTGCCCCTTGGTCCACAGGCTGAAGGATATCAGCCTTGTCCATTGTCTCCAACACCACCCGGACTACCTCCCCCACACGCTGAGGGGCCCGCTCCGCCAACAACGCCGCCTGGAGCAGCATAATCTCCTCACGGCGCTCCTCGCGCAAGGCCGGCTCAATCTGATCCAACCTCCGCCCCGCCGGAGTATCCTCCTCCTGTGAATAAGCAAAAACCCCCACATGATCAAACTTCATCTCCCGCACAAAATCCTTCAACACAGCAAAATCCGCCGCCGTTTCCCCCGGAAACCCCGTAATAAAGGTCGTCCGCAACGTCACCCCGGGAATACGCGCCCGCAGCTTTTCAATCAGCATCCGCGCCTGTTCCCGGCTGTACCGTCGGTTCATTGCCGCCAACACCGGGTCAGAAGCGTGCTGCAACGGCAAATCCATGTATCGGCAAATCTTCGGTTCTCCGGCCATCACATCGATCAACTCATCGGACACCCGCTCCGGATAACAATACATCACCCGGAACCAGACAATGCCCTCCACCCGGCAACAACGGCGCAGCAGCTCAGCCAGCATCGGCTCGCCATAAAGATCCGACCCATAAAGCGTCGTATCCTGGGCCAGAAAAACCACCTCTCTAACCCCCTCCGCGGCCATCCGCCGCACCTCCTCCACCACTGACTCCAGCCGCCGACTGCGAAAGGGCCCCTTCGTCTGGGGCAAAACACAATAAGAACAACAATTATCACAACCATCAGCAATCTTAACATACCCCAAATAAGACGGCGAAGTCCGCACTCGCGGCATACTCTCATCATACAGAAAAACGGGTCGTTCCCGGCGCACCCCCATCCGCTCATGCTCCAGCCCCGCCAAAAAATCAACAAACCCCCTCAAATCCTCCCCGCCAAACACCCCATCAATCTCCGGGATCTCCCGCAGCAACTCATCACAATACCGCTGTCCCAAACACCCCGTTACCACCACCAACCGCGCGCACCCCGACTGCTTAAAGGCCGCCACAGACAAAATCGCTTCAATCGACTCCTCCCGCGCCGCCTCAATAAAAGTGCAAGTGTTAACCACAATAACATGGGCCTCGGCCGCATCCTCACAAACCTCATAACGTTCAGCCAAAAACCCCATCAGAACCTCGCCGTCAACCAGATTCTTCTCACACCCCAGATTAATCACAGTGGCCTTATCTATGACGAACCCTCCATTTCATAAAGGAACTTCGCAACCGATTATCCTTCAGCTGAGGCTGTTATCCTCCAGCTCACTATATCTCCAGCCCGCTATATCTCCATCCCAGTATACCCTCTCCCGGCAATATCTTCAAACCAAAGAGGGGTGCATATTTTAAAAGTGCATGAACTGACGATAAGGATAAGCAGAGCTTTCTGCTGCGGTGTTTTCCCGCAACTCAATGGTGAGTTGGAGGCAGATACCGCGCTGGCCAGTAACAGTGCCACGTCAGGGGTTGGGGAGCGGCAGACTCCAAGCGCCTCTCTGCCTGACGCAACCTTAAAAGGTGAAAAAATTCGCGGGCTTTTGGAGTCTCCCGCTCACCAAACCCTACCTCGGGACTGTTACGAG
>Ga0082212_10000274_pt1 | contig 74868 bp, 75 predicted proteins | sample TergutNt197P3_FD_71548 | JGI IMG/M metagenome (GOLD analysis project Ga0082212, IMG submission 71548) | Neocapritermes taracua P3 segment gut microbial communities from Petit-Saut dam, French Guiana - Nt197 P3 | ecosystem: Host-associated > Arthropoda: Insects > Digestive system > Gut ...
AAAGGTTACTCGAAAAGTCCCCGGCAGTCAAGTCAAGTATGCCTTTCTCCGTCTGTCCGATTGTTTTGCAGCGCGGAATGGAAACCGCCCAATAAACTGTGCCGCTGACCAGCAGCAGGGCAAGCAGTATGGTAAAAAAACGAATACTTTCTTTGCGGTTACTCATGCGCGGTGTCCTCCGTTTTCTAACGCACAACAATTCGTTGTGCGTCCGTAGGGGACGATGGCAATCGTCCCGCCGTTGATTATGAAACATCGCGTCCATAGGGGCGGTCATTGGCCGCCCGAACGGTTGGGGTTGCATCGTTAATAACGGGGCGATTGCCATCGCCCCCTACTAAGGGGTAATTAACAATGAACAATTAACAGATAACAATGGGGGGTTCGGGGGTATCCCCCCGCATAGGCTTATATCTCTTCTAATTTTTTGCTAATTGCCAGGATGTTTTTATTATCCTCGCGCCGATACTCCACCGAATCCATCATTTTCTTAACCATAAAGACCCCCAACCCGCCGATTTCGCGCTCTTCCGCACCGATTGTAATGTCGGGGTCGTCTCTTTCCAAAGGGTTATAGGGCTTTCCGTTGTCTTCAAATTCAATTACTACCTCATCACCGACGGCAACGCGGATTACCGCGCCGCCGACTTCGGGACTGTAGGCATAATGCGCGATATTCACGAAAATCTCCTCAACGGCAATCGCAATCTGTGTCTGTGTTTTCATGGGGCAGTCGGCGGATTCCAGTTCGGCGTTTATAAATTCCAGAACAGCGTCAAAGTTCTCGATTCTCGCTTCAATACGCAATTCTTTCACGAAACATCGCCTCCCTTATACCGCAATGCCAGCATGGTAATATCATCCGCCTGTTCCGCGCCCTCGGCGAATTTGTCAATCTCACGCTTGATAGATACCGTGAACTCCTTCAGCGGTAAATCAAGATAACGGTTTGCCGTCTCCGGCAGACGCGGATCGGTGAACAACTCGTTCTCATTGTTGACCGCCTCGGTCACGCCATCGGTATAGAGAAACAGTTCGTCCCCCGGATTCAACGTGATTTCTTGCTGTTTGTAGAACATATCCTCCATGCCCGCCAGAACAAAGGCGGGTTTGGTTGGCAGCCAGTCATAGTTTTCTCCCTCTCTCCTAATAAGGGGCGGGTTATGTCCCGCGTTTACATAGGTAACCCGCCCTGTCGGTATGTCGAGATACCCCATAAACGCCGTTACGAACATCCCCGCATCGTTGCCCTCACAGAGCAGATTGTTTACCGTCTCAAAGACTTCTTTAGGGCTTTTGCCGTATTGTGCGTTGTTCTTAATCAGCGTTTTTGCGATTACCATAAACAGCGCGGCGGGTACACCTTTACCCGACACATCTGCCATGACGACTGCCAAGGTATTCCCGTCAATCAAGAAGAAGTCATAGAAGTCGCCGCCTACTTCCTTTGCGGGCAGCATACAGGCGTATATGTCAAACTCGGCGCGGTCGGGGAAAGCGGGGAAGATGCAGGGCAGCATACTGGCCTGTATTTTTGTGGCAACGTCCAGTTCCGCGCCGATGCGTTCCTTTTCGGCGGTGATGGTTTGGATATTTTCTATATATTCTTTCAGCTCCAGTGTCATGCTGTTAACGCTGTTGCCCAAACGCTCTATTTCATCGCCTGTTTTGATGTCGATGAGCGTATCAAGGTCGCCTCCTGCAATTATCCCTATGCTGTTCTCCAACGAGATGATCGGGCTCGTGATTCTGCCTGATATGCGAGCCGTCATCCAAATAACAAAGGCGATAATAACGGCGAACATACCAATCAAAACTAGGTTGGAGTACAGGATTTGCCTGTCCATACTGCGGATTGTCTCGTTCGTCAGCCTCTCAATAGTTTCGCGAGCCTCGTATGCCGGGGCGAGAATATCATCTGCGGGCAGGGCGAAAATCAAATTCCAGCCAACGGCATCAACCGTTGTCCAAATGATATACATTTCCGTTTCTTCGCCGCCGCGCGACACCGCCGACTTTACCGTCCCGTCCCTCCGCGTCCGCGTTTCATTGAGTATTTCGCTATAATTATTTCCAAGAAACATCTCCATATCCCGTTCGTTTTCCTCGTTCAGACCGGGCGCGGAGATGATTTTTTCACCGTTTCTGAGCAAGAACGCATAGCCGCTCTCGCCGACAACGGTTTGCGTCACCATTTCATTCAAATCCTCAATCAGTATGTCCAACCCTAAGACACCCACAAACCGATTGTTTTCACCGTAACAGGGTATTGAGAGCGACAGTGTAAGCCCCCTGCCAAACGAATCCTGATAGGTATCGGAGAATACCAGTTCCCCGGCATCCCTAGCATCGGTATACCACGCGGAGAACCGACCCTCAAACTCCTCGGGCTTGTACTCCGCGTAAGCATCGTAGCCGGAATTTATTCCCGTTACCGTAGTTAAATAGATACTTGTTATCCCATTGTTGTTATTCATAACGGCGGCGTATACCGTCTCCATATTACCGTGCAAATAGATTTCATCACGCACACTCTCAAAATCCATACCGGGAGACAAGACCCACTGCATAACCGGAACTCCGTTCGGGCTGTTCTTGGGGTGGTTGTAAGGTATGGGGTTAAAATTCTCCTTGCCGGTATACAAACGGTTTACATAGGCGGCAACTAGCTTTAGGTCATTTGCCACCCGCGTAATCTCGCCGCCGATGACCTGCGCCTTTGCTAAAGCCAACGCGGATGCATCGTCAACAGCCTGATTCGTAAGCGCGGTTTCACTGCTGTCGGCCGACTCGAATCCGATTTGTTCGTTGCCATGTGTCGAAATTCCGCGCAGGTTAAACATGATGACCTCGGTCAATATCCCCGTCAGCACAAGAGATATAAGCGATACCGCTAAAAATGATTTTAATATTTTCGACCTTATGCTCTTCATAGCGTACCCTCCCGCGTAAATGATATTTCCAACCCCAAATCCGTCAATTTTTGTCCCAGTCCGGGGAGCATGGCGGCGTAATCAAAGCAAAAAGCTCTTGGAACAATCGTCACCGTCACAGAACCTATATCCACCTCAAACTCAGATGAATCTCCGATATATTTACCGCCTGTACCCGCCGTCACATTGAAAGAACGCTCGTTTAACATATTGATTTCCACCGCTCGTTTTCCGTCTTTATATCCCCGCACACCGTAAACCTCGCCCAGCGAATGGGTATACCCGTTTTGCCGCATAACGGTGAAAATGGTGTAAAACATCGCGTGGGAGACACCCGGCAGCTTTCGTCCGCCGTTGACAATCAACTCCCTCGGATAGATGACTTTACTCGCCCGCAATGCGTCTGTGAGCGTACACTGACAGGAACGGCAGCCGAACATCGTGTCGGGAGTAAACTCTGAAAAATGCGGGTCTTCTTCGGAGACCCAAAAAGACGCGGCAATGTCTCCTTTGTCATCTTTCAGCACCGCGAAATAAGAACGCCCGCTTTTGATTTCGGTCTCAATGCTTTCTCTCGTGTGTATCTCAAACATACCGCCGACACGGGCAAAGCTCCGCTCGCTCGAAGGGTCGAACCTGATTCTATAATTTTCAGCGTTTATTGATATATTTGCGTACATTTCGGCGAGCTGCTCCGCATCGCTCATTTCCGCGCGTGAAAACAGGAAGCTGTTTCCGTTGTATTTGATTGTTCCCTGATAATTCTCGAAACGGTTCATCTTCTGCTCCCTATAATATCACTGTAATATTGTTCACCCCGAAGGTGTTGCGGTAGTCCACCGTTTCGGCTAAACTGAGAATCATTTTTATGCCGAGCATATCGGTCATCGCCAAATCGTCTCCCGCCGCGCTCTGCCGCTCGTAATGCTCGATGGGATTGAACGGCTTACCGCCGTTGCGGATACGCAGCACAGTCATATCCTCATATATCAGCACGCGGACATTCATGGTGTGTCCGCTGTCTTTTGAAAAACAATACTCGCCGATAATTACCAGCATTTCTTCGATAGAAAGTGAAATAGCCATTGCCTGTTTTGGACTGAGATTGTTGACTTCGCAGAACTCGCTGATTCCCGCCGCGCTTTCGGTGATTGATTCGGCTCGGTTTTGCACGGAAAAGGATTTATATGTACCCTTTGCCTCCGCTTCGGTATCAAGTAAGAACAGCCGCGACAAATATTTGTTTTTCCTGCGGTAATATACGCTTATCGGCAACGCCAACGTAAGCGCAAGCAGTTCCGCAATCCAAAAGCTGTGCCAGACACCCGCAGCTTCTATGTGCGGCGTTAGGACGAACGCGGCTAAAACCACCCATAGGAGTGAACGCCCGAGCGTCAGGATATTGGCGGCGGTTGTGCCGCGATTTGCTTGGTACAGGCAGACCAAGATATTATTCAGCCCCGCAAGAGGCAGACTTAACGAGAATATGCGTATGGCGGAGAACGCGGACGGCTCTGCCATGCCGAACAGCCCCGCCGTTTGCCGCGCGAAAATCAGGCATACCGCTGTGAACGCGATAATCGCTATACCGCCCCATTTTAAGGCGAGTACCAGAAGCTGCCGTATGCTGCGAGTATCTTTTTCCGAACCGAATACCCCGACAAACGGTATCATTGAACCCGCCGCTCCCGCGATGAAAATTTGAGCAAAGGAGTTAATCGAATCGGTTACCTTGAACGCCGAGAGGGCGGTCATGTCATGGAGCATAGACACCAGAATCCAGTTAAGGACGATGGTGCGGGTCAGAATACACAGGTTTTCCAACGCGCTAGGACTGCCTGACACCACAATATCCAACGCCAAACGGTTGACCTTGACCTTTTCCTCTCCGGGTTTGGATTTACCCGGAAGTGCGAAACGGAAATTTTTACTCCCGTTGAACAGCATTACCGCGCCAAGCAACCCCGAAACCGCCGCGCCGCATACGGTAGCCCGCGCCGCGCCGGCAACGCCGGAATCCAGTACCAAAACCAAAATATAGCTCATCATGATGTTGACCCCGGACATGACAAAGAAAATGACGGCGGTCGCCCTGTTGCGCCCGTCTAAACGAAGGAGGTTAAAAGCCGGGTAGATGCTCATGATTCCAATGCCGCCTACAGACAGGATTTCCATATACTCCTTGACCTTTGGATAGAGCTCCATTTCGGGCGTTACGCCCAGAAGCGTTGTAATCTGTCCGGAGAATATAAGCATTACTGCGGTTAGGACAGCGGCTATTGCAAGCATGAGCAGATAGACAACGGTAAAGGCAACCCGGCTTTCCTCAAATCGGTTCTGCCCCATTAGCCGAGCGCAGACCGCCGTGCCGCCGACACCCAACAACGCTCCCACTGTGGCGTACAGGTAATAGACCGGAAGGGTGATTCCGATGACGGACAGTTCCCCCTGTCCTAAAGCGCGCCCGATGACAGCGGCAATGACAATTTGACCGAGGGTGCTGCCGAGAATCGCTAGCACTGATGAGAACAGGCATCTCCTGTACAGCATCCGTATAAAAGCGTTGTTGTCATCCATCGGCGTTCACCCCCGTATTGCCCGTCTTACATTCCCTACGCAATGGTTAGCATATCGGCAAAGCCCGTCATTTCAAATACTTCCATGATTTCCTGCGAAACGCCGATTAGTGTCATGGACGCGCCTTTAGATTCATGTTCTTACTTTAACACAAGATAGCCCCGGTAGTCAAATGAATAATAGGATTCGGTAAGCAGAAATTTTCCACCCCACCCAATATCTCCACATAGTCGAAGTCATGGCTCGTTACCTCATAATTGAACGAACGGGTGTTGTGCCGTTATTTGCGCTTATCTCTATTGTCTAAGCCGCTTACACCGTATAAATAATCATATAAATATTGCTGTGTTCTTTGCTCTTGCAACAATATGAACGGCAACGGCTTATGCTGTGAGTGATTCAATACCTTTTCTCTTTTTACTTCGCCCCCTGCTTCTTCATCTTGCATTGCAGAAGGACCATCGCCAACGGTATGATAATACCCTATTTCTCCATCCTCATTAATATAGACAGCTTGCGATATGCTTTTTACGGAATCGGGATTGATAGCTTCGTTTATTCTAACATCTGTTTCAAAATGATTTTTTATCTTTGCCACAACTTTTTTTGCATATTCAGGGTCATTGTCCATTTTGCTTTGACATTTTGGATGTATTAAGACAGAATGTAGTCCTTTTGGTATTGTACCAAGACTATGCTGCACATTGGGTTCGTATCCTGTTGCTGATGAAACTGTGGGTTTCCATGAGTTAAGGTAATCCATATTGATAGTGTCTTTGTAAAACTCGTGGACAGGAAAATCAAGGCGTTCCCGATACTTAAATTGAGATACATCCGCAACATGGTATTTCAAGCCGGGATATATTTCTCGCAAACTTTGTTCCGCGCTTACAAATCCTCCTGTTTCTTGCATTGCGGTACTCATTATCTTTTGAAAATCAAGTCCGGGCAACAGGTTATTGTTAAGCGTGTTAGTGCCATTAAACGGGCTTGTATGTGTCGAAGTAATACCTAATACGTTCATGGTGGCTTCCCCTTTGCGGTAAATATTTCAATCAGTATATCGGGCAAACGATACTTTTCTTTAGCTTGAAGCGGACATCGGGCGCGGCGACACGCCGCCGCGCGAGGGTGTGGGGCTGTCGTCCGTCAAAGCCGTCTGCGCGAAATACGGCGGACGCGCCGTGTTTGAAGTGAACGGCGGCGCGTGGCGTTCGTCCGCCGTGGTGGTGATGGGGGAATGATAATCTCCCAAACAAATGGCATTTTTTAACTGACATAAAACAGATAACAATTAGCAAATAATAGAATTATGATTGACACAAACATTACAAAAACGCGGGAGATGTTCGAGCGAGCATTCAATTTCCCGCTGAATAAAGACATCGTTTTCAGGGATTTCAGGCGCGGCGGCAAGAGCGGTTTTGCCGTCTATATAGACGGTATGGCGAGCGGCGAGAAAATCGGCGATTATATTCTGCGCCCACTGCTGCGGTCATCAGGAATGTCCTCAATTCTCGATGCGCTCACCATATCTGCGGTATCCGCTGAAACGGATTTTGAAAAGGTCGTATCCGCCGTTTTGAGCGGCGATACCGCCGTCTGCGAGGACGGCGACGCGAACGCTTATATCTGTGAGACAAAGGGCTTTGACAGGCGCGGCGTTGACAAGCCGATCGTTGAAAACTCTATCGTTGGCTCGCAGGAGGCATTCAACGAGTCTATTCGTACCAACACAACGCTGTTACACCGTATCGTCAAACACCCGGGGCTTACCACCGAAATGCTGACACTCGGCGAGCTTAACAACTTGGTCTGCGGCATGGTATACATCAACGGCGTAGCGGACATGGAACTGGTCGAGGAAGTCAAACGCCGCCTTAACGGCGTTGAGGCTAACTTTGTGCAGAGCGGCGGCATGGTCGAGCAGTTCATCGAGGACAGGGCGTTGTCGCTCTTTCCGACAGTGACAACCACGGAACGCCCCGACAACACCGCCGCTCTGCTTATGCAGGGGCGCGTTGCCGTTATCGTTGACGGAAACCCGCGCGTGATTGTCGTACCCGTGACGCTTTTTACGATGCTTAAAACCAGTGACGAAACCGCGCTCCGCGTTCCCGTGGCCTCCGCCGTGAGGGCTGTGCGTATGCTTGCGGTTTTCGCGGCGTTACTGCTGCCCGCGCTCTATCTGGCGGCAACGACATACCACGCCGATATGCTTCCCGCCGGGCTTTTGCTCGCCATAGCGCGGTCGCGTCTCGTCATTCCCTATCCCGCCATACTGGAGCTTCTGCTTATGGAAATTTCATTTGAACTCGTTAAAGAGGCGGGGCAGCGCATTCCGGGACCGATAGGCAGTACGGTCGGCATAGTCGGCGGCTTGATTCTGGGTGAAGCCGCTGTTTCGGCGGGACTTGTCAGCCAAGTCTGCGTTGTAATCGTTGCGTTTTCGGGATTGGGAAACTTTGCCGTGCCGCAGTATCAGCTCTCATACACGGCAAGGCTTCTGCGCCTTGGATTCATAATCTGCGCGGGTCTGATGGGGTTCTTGGGTGTCGCCGCCGCGTTTCTGCTGCTGGCGGGTTATATAAACTCACTGACTTCGTTCGGCAAGGATTATGTGCCGCCGATTTTGTCCGCCCCTCCCCTGTTCCCGAAAATGCCCGTGTGGAAGTATGATAATTGGAGAAATTAGATGAAATACCGTGTGTATGACGGCGTTGCCGCCGCCTGTCTGCTGACACTGCCCGCACTGCTCTATACGGGCTTGCGGGACTGTATTTCAATGTACGGTACGGCGGCATGGCTGGCGATGCTCGCCGCCGTTCTGCCGCCGCTCCTGCTCTTCCCGTTTTTGGCTTTACTGATGAAGCGGCATGAGGGTAAAAATCTTATCGAGGTATCGGCAAGTGTTATCGGAAGACCTCTGACCGCGCTGTACGGCATTGTTTTGGGCGCGTACTGCGCGTATCGCGCGGGCATACACGCGCGTGAGTGCGCCGAGATACTAAAGCAAAACGATTATAAGTTCATGCCCGTTTACGTCATTATAGGAGTTATTATTCTGTCCGCGCTTGTGATGAATTTTTACGGACAGCGGACGATTTTCAAATGCGCGGGTTTTTTCTTCGCGCTGTTGATTATCGGCGTTCTGTTTGTAGTATTACTGGGATTGAATCGTTACGATTACACGCGCTTATTCCCCATCTTCGGCAATCATGAACGCTTCTTTGAATTTCCGCAGCCCGCTTCTATATATGACGGTGTGTTTCTTTTGGCTCTGTTCGCGCCCGGTTTCAAAAGCGCGCGCGCTTTCCGCGCTTCCGGTCTGCTGTCTGTGATTATCGCGGGAGTTGCCGCGGCGGCGTTATGCGCCTGTTATATTATGATGTTCCCTATGAGAATCGCCGCCTCAACGGACTGCGGGTTTATTGAAGTGGGTAAATCCGCGTATTACAATCACTTTTTCTACCGTTTCGAGTCTCTGCTTCTGTTTTTCCTGATATTTTCGTCCGCGATGTATGTCACACTGGGAATCCTCGCGGCGAAGGAGAGCGTTTCGCGCTGTTTGAATATAAAGCACAACAAAATCGTTGTAACCGTCTGCGCGGCGGGCGCGGGCGTTGCCGCGCTGATTCCGTCCGGGCTTGGCGGCGTACAACCGCATTTGGCGTTTTTACGCGATTACGGGTTGTTCTTTCTCGCGGGCGCACCGCTTGTGATACTGCTGATTTACGGCGTTAAGAGGTTATTCAAATGGGGAAAATAATTAAAATCTGTTGTCTGTTATTTGTTATCTGTTATCTGTTATCCGCTTGTTGGGACAAGACCGAGCTTGAGGACGCGACATATGTTATCCTTTTAGGGTTGGACAGGGCGGATTCTCAGGACATCGGCGTAACCGTTGCGTTCCCGCTTAGTCAGCAAATGGGCGGCGACAAGGAGATGCAGTACACCGTCATGTCCGTAAAAGCTCCGAATGTGACGGAGGGTATCAATCTGCTAGCCGCAAAAATAGCGGGGTCGATGTCGCTTAACACCGTCAAAACAGTGATTATATCGCGCGAACTGGCTGAGAGCGGAGAGCTGAGACAGACACTTTCATCGCGGCAATTTATCGAAGTCAGAAACACCGCGAACATCTGCGTTGCGGATTGCACGGCGGCTGAATTTATTAAGGCGCGGATTGAAAATCCGCTCATTGACACACTAAGGCAGGAAGATTTACTGCTAGAGCAATCCTCCGGCAGTCTGTTATACAGACCTCTGGAACTGCTTGACTTAAAGGAAGCTGTTGAAACGGACGGGGCTTGTGCCTCGATGCTCGGAGGGGTTGTTAAGCAGAGCGGCGAAGATAATAATAATGATGACGACAAACAAGAAGATAAGAAGGGTGAAAAAGAAGCACCCATTGACGGCGACAATATAAAAATGCCTGTAAGAAGCGGCTATACGGCGGGCAAAGTGCCGATTAGGGCGGAAAACGAGACGCAAATCTGCGGTCTCGCGGTTTTTAAGGACGGCAAGATGGTCGGAACTCTGGATTCGGACGAAGCGCAGACGTATACACTTCTGACACGCGGCAAAGCTCAGAAGACGCTCATAATGCGCGGCAACGGCGGCGACAGATTCTCGGTTTTGCTGCGCCCGGCGGGTCGGCGGCAAGTGTCATGCCGACTTGATGGCGGGATTCTCGTGTTCGATATACGGCTTAATCTGCGGTATGAATCGGATTTACCCGGCATTGATGAAAATATTATCGCGGAGGCTGCCGCCGGGGAGGTACGCGCTCTGCTGAACAGACTTCAACGGGAGTTTGATGCCGATATACTGGGTTTTGAAGGCAAGGTAAGGCGGCATTTCGGCACGCAGAGAGTGTGGGACGAGTACAGTAAAAACGATTGGTTCAGGGACGCGGTTATAAATGTGGAGATTTGCATAAAAAAACAGTGAATATCCGATTCTGAAATACCCCTTGAAAATCTAAAAGAAACGGGGTATAATATCTTATAGATTGATTGAGGAGGCGAACAGCATGACGAATGTACAGCCCAGCACTATTTTGGGAACTAATTACAATGACATATCCGCTTTCTGTAACGAGAGCCGCGAGCCTATGTTCATTACCAAAAACGGTCAAGACGACCTCGCCGTTATGAGTATGGATATATACGAGGCTCTCAGCAAACAGGAATTATACCGTTTACTGGATGAAGGCAGGGCGGATGCTAAGGCGGGGCGGATGCGTCCTTATGAGGAAGTTTTTGATGAAATTGAGCAGAGGATTTTAGATGGAAGCATATAAAGTTAAAGTAACAAATTCGGCAGATAACGATTTGAATGACATCGCTCAATATATTTCTTCTGAATTGAACGCTCCGCAAACAGCACTGAAAATGACACGGGCAATTAGAGAAGCCATTTCCAAACTGGAAAAGACAGCTCTTTTGCGTCCGCTTGTTAGAGATAAACGCCTTGCGGCATTGGGTTACCGTCCGTTAGTGATAAAAAACTACATAGCATTTTATGTTGTGAATGAAAAAGAAAAACTCGTTGCGGTTGACCGTATTATTTATGGTCGCAGAGACTGGCAAAATATCCTGTGACGACATCTATCTCCCAACGCCCGACTTCGCGGGATATGCGCGATAAAAAACAGTGAATCTATTGACAACTTGAGCCATACTGTTGTAGAATAATATAAAGGTGTTATTTCTGTGTTCCGTATCGGTGCGGCATATACAATCCGGATTTTTGAAGAGAGGTGGCGGACGTGCGAAGCAACAGGCTTTTTAAGGTTTTGAAGAATCAAAAAGGCGTGTCGTTCGTGTTTGTTTTGGGTATCATGCTGGTACTTATGGCGATATCCGTCTCCGTTCTTGTCGCCGCCAGCACAAACTCGGGCTTTTTCGCGAACCAGAGGGAACACAATCAAATACGCATTCTGGAGGATTCCGTGCATAAGAATATAATGTACGGCTTGCAGATTGGCGATTTGGGCGATCAGATTGCCACGGAAATCTATAACGCGCACGATATTAACCGCGAAAGTGAGCTTGCGCGTTATGGAATCGAATTGGAGGTTGACCTCTCAGCCGCCGATGATATAAGAATCGGCAGAATCAGCGTTGAACCCGTAAAACTGTATTTTGAGCGTATGGCGGTTATGATTTATGACGCTCAGCCCGCCGTTTTTGACGAGTTTAATAATGTGTTATTATTTGAGGAAGTACCCAAATCCGCAACCGTTGACGCAACCGTTGTGGTTTCGGTTGAGATTTTTGTGAGAGGTAATTTCGGAACGCGGGATAAATCCGTTTACTCAAGAGCTACTTACGAATATATAGGCGGTACGTTGGAGCAGCAGCCTAACGGCGTGATGGATTTCGCGTATGAAGGTTATGAACGGCTCAACGGCGAATGGAGGTTGATTAAACTTGAAAAAGCCGAAGCGTAAAGCCGGGAAAATCCTCCGTTCAAGCAGGGGTGAAACTCTTATCGAGAGTATCGCCAGTTTAGTCATGTTAACCGTCCTTCTGCTGACCGTCTCGGTAATGCTTGCGTCCGCTATGAAGATGACAAGCGTTTCAACGCAGGATTCGATAAAAATGCAGGAGGAAGAAGTGAACCCCGTGCTGATGTCGGATTATTCAAACATTAACGCGAGAATCAGCGTTATTACTTTCAGGTCTCCCAACAGCGGGATACATTCATCGCACCAAGTAACTCTGATAGAAGAATATAACGTTTTAGCCTTTGTCCCTGTGAATTGAAGGTGACGGTATGAAAAAGATTCTTAAAAATAAAAAGGGTACAACTCTCGTTGAGCTTTTGGTCGCGATGCTTCTGTTCGTTATCGTAACGACCTCCGCCTCGACTATTATGTTCCCCATGCTCAAATTGCAGATAGGCGCGAACGAATACGCCGAGTACAACACACTGCTTGACACTGTGGCGAACTATATAATCAGCGAATTCTCCGGCGCGGTGCCCGATGGAACGCCCATTGCCGCCGGCAGTAATTATCTCGGTTTTTTCAAGGGGACAGGAACTGCGGAACTGACCGTTGTACCTGTTGCCGGAAGTAACAGCGGCGGAATACTTCACAGGAACGGCAGACCCGTTCTGCACGAGGACTACTATAAGATGAAGACGGTGGGTTTTTTCTGCCGCGACGTATCGTCTGTGTACGCGGGAACGGCGTTTGAGCTTACAGTTTTTGTATATGACAGAAAGGGCAGCGAGGTAATTAACAGGGTATATGCCGTTAGACCGCTCGCGCTTAATCAGTATATTGAAGATTTTTAATAAATATAGAATAAATTTGTTGACATTTGTCGTATAATAATATAAAATCAGCGATGATATATTCATGGTATAGGGGAGTGTGCTATGGCGAGGCTGCGCTTGGGTGATCTTCTGGTCGAAGACGAAATCATAACACAGCAACAGCTCGAAACCGCACTGGCTGTTCAAAAGGCCGACCCGGATAAGCGGCGGTTGGGCGAAGTCCTTATAGAAACGGGTATTCTGTCTGAGGACACAATGAAAACCGCGCTGTCCAAGCACCTTAATCAAAGGTATGCCGCTATAAGCGACATACCCATTAATGTTGACGCGGTGGGTTTGATACCTAAAGCCGTGGCGACAAAATACTGCCTCATCTCCGCGTATGAGAGCAACGGCGTTTTAACCGTGCTTGTCGATGACCCTCTGGATTTCTACGCGCTTGAAGACGTAAAACTGATTGTAAGCATGGCTCTTGACGTTGTTATCTGTAAAAAAGAGGATATCGTCAAGGCTATTTACTATTGGTATTCTGAGATTGAGACAAAGCAGGCGGCGCAGAGCGCGAACCTCAGCACCGCCGGCGCGGCGGGCGCGCTCGCGTATACGGATTTGTCCGAATCCGCCGATGATACCCCCGTTGTAACATTAGTCAACTCTACTCTGTTTAAGGCTCATAACTCCGGAGCGAGTGATATTCATATAGAACCGTTCGATCAGTATACGATGATTCGTATCCGTATTGACGGGCAGATTGTCGAGTATCTTCAGCTCTCGCAGGGATTGCACAACTCCATTGTGGCAAGGATTAAAATTCTGGCGAACCTTGACATCGCGGAGAAACGTGCTCCGCAGGACGGGCATTTCCGCTCGAAGCTGCAAGGCGTTGACCTTAACGTGCGCGTTTCTACCATACCGACTATTTACGGCGAAAAGATAGTCATGCGTTTTCTCAGTCAATCGGCGCAGATGGACAACGCCGGAACATTCGGTATGGAACCCGATGACTATGAAAAGATGATTAACATCCTGCGCGTGCCGCACGGATTGATATATGTCACGGGACCTACCGGAAGCGGCAAAACCACGACATTGTACATGGTTTTGGAAATGCTTTCAAAGAAAATGGTTAACATCGCGACGATTGAAGACCCCGTTGAAAAAAACCTTGAGCGCATCAACCAAACTCAGATTAACCCGGCGGCGGGCGTTACTTTCGAGAGCGGCCTGCGCTCCATACTGCGCCAAGACCCCGATATTATAATGATTGGTGAGACACGCGACAACGAAACCGCCGTTATATCGGTGCGTTCCGCGCTCACAGGTCACTTGGTTCTCTCAACTCTGCATACCAACGATGCCGTATCGGCGGTTGTAAGGCTGTCCGACATGGGCGTTGAGAGCTACTTGCTTGCAAACTCACTGGTGGGCGTTGTGGCGCAGCGTCTTGTTAAGAAGATATGCGCGTTCTGTAAGGAGAGGTATTACCCCTCGGAGAGCGAGCTGTTCGCGCTTCCCGAAGAAGCGCGTAACTCGCCGATGTACAGGGGCAAGGGCTGCCACAACTGCAATAACACGGGCTATAAGGGGCGGCTCGCCATCCATGAAATACTCACCATTGATAACGAGATACGCGAGATGATTTCAAAGAAAGCTCCCACGGAAGACATCTACGAGTATTGCCGCACAAGCGGAAAAATGAAAGCACTGCGGGCAAGCCTCGCGAAACTGGTCGCAAACGGCACGACTTCACTTGAAGAACTCTTCAAACTGACATACTACGTTGAATAATATAAATATTGCGGTATTTCCATGTAGGGACGACCTTTGGTCGTCCGCGGACGGTCGGGACGACCGTCCCTACAACAAATCAACATTGTAAGAAAGGTGGGGGTTTATGAATATTTCAGAATTGATTATTGCCGGCAGGCAAGCCCGAGCGAGCGACATCCACATAACAATGGACAAAAATCCGCTTTTTAGGGTTGACGGCGTGCTGAGAGAGACAGATTATGCCCTTTCAAAAGAGGAAAAGGGTCAGATGATTCGCTCGATGATGGACAATAAACAGCTCGCCCGTTTTGACGGCGGCGAAGACGTGGACATGAGCTACGCTGTTTCCGGCAATCTGCGTCAGCGTGTCAATGTTTACCGCCAGCAGAAAAAAATTACCGCGTCTATCCGCATTATCAACGAGAACATTCCGACATTCGATGAACTCCAACTGCCGGAAGTCTTACGGCAGCTTGCCGATGAACCGAGAGGACTGATACTTGTAACCGGTCCGACAGGCAGCGGCAAATCCACCACCCTCGCGGCTATGATTGACTACATAAATCAGAGCCGAGCGTGCCATATTATAACCATTGAGGATCCCGTTGAGTATGTATATACGCACAAGAAGTCACTCGTGCATCAGCGCGATGTCGGAGAAGATGTTAGCAGCTTCGGCGCGGCTCTCCGCTCCTCACTGCGTGAAGACCCTGACGTGATACTTGTCGGCGAAATGCGTGACTTTGAGACAATTACGGCGGCGGTTACGGCGGCTGAGACGGGTCACTTGGTTTTATCAACACTGCACACAATCGGCGCGGCGAATACCATCGACAGAATAATAGACGTGTTCCCACCGCACAGTCAACAGCAGATACGCACACAGCTCGCGGCTATATTAAAGGGCATTGTAACGCAGACACTCCTCCCCCGCGCTTCGGGTGTCGGGCGCACAGCGGCATTCGAGATTATGCTCGGCACAGACGCGATATTGAACCTTATACGCGAGAACAAAGGACATCAGATTAACTCCGCGATACAGACCGGCGGGCGGCAGGGCATGATACTTTTGGACACATTTCTCTCGAATCTGGTAATGCAAGGCACAGTTACAAAAGAAGCCGCGTTGGAACACGCGAACAATAAACTGGAAATGATTAATAATCTGTCGAGATTTTAGTAAAGGAGAATTACCATGTTGAGGAGAATGACACTGCTCAGGAACAAAAAAGGTTTTACTATGATTGAGATGATAGCGGTTTTAATTATCATCGCTATTCTCGTTGTAGCAACGCTTCCTGTCATGATCGGCTTTATAAACGATGCTCGCAACAAGGCTGTCGCCGCTTCCGCGAGAACGGTTTATACCGCGTGCCAGAAAATCGCGACCGAGATAATCGGTAACGGCGGAGACGCAAACACCAGCGGAGTATTTCCGAGGGGAAGAGACAAGTTGGACTGGGGAACGGCTATTGACGAGTATGTAACCGACATTGACATCCGCCCCGCTTCAATCACGGTCAGATTTGAAGACCCGAACGAAAAAGGCAAGGTTACCAGTATAACGTATGAGCAAAAAGACGGCGGAAAAACAGTCTTTTTTGACCCGACTAACGGCGAAATAAAGGTTAGCTAAACTTGCTTGAAATTATTGCGAGCATCGCGGTAATTCTCATTCTGCTCGCCATCACGGTCATTGATTTCCGCAAGATGGAGATACCGGATTTACTTGTCGTTGCGCTCGTGCCGTTCGCGGTGTTTGCCGCGTTTGACGGCAGGCCGCTGTGGCACAGGATTTTGGGGTTCTTTATAATCAGTGTGCCGATGTTGGTTATCGCGCTGATTATCGACTCCGCTTTCGGCGGGGGCGACATCAAGCTCATAGCGGTGTGCGGTTTTATGTTGGGCTTTGACCGCGTTCTCCTCGCAATGTTCATAGCGATTCTTCTGGGCGGCACAGTAGCCGTTGCCCTGCTTGCGCTGCGTAAGAAGGAAAAGGGCGCGCACATCCCGTTCGGGCCGTATATCTGCGTTGGCGTTGCCGCCGCTATGCTGTTCGGCGACAACATAATCGGGTGGTATTTGGGATTATTCGGGTTATAACCGCGCAGAGTGCGGCAGGTGCTGAAGGAGTGTGTTTGTATGTCTCGCAATTATACAGCGTATATCGAGTGGGATGGAGAAAGCGGCACATATATCGGAAGAGTACCCGGAATTACAGGGGCGCATACTTTTGCGGAAACGCTTGATGAATTGCAGGTAAAACTTAAAGAAGTGGTATTGCTTTGTTTGGAATGTATGGATAAGGATGAAATAAAAAATCTTCCTGTCTTCACGGGAATTTCACAAATAGAGATTGCAGTATGAGCCGATTGGTTTTAATAAGCGCAACGGAAATGGAAAAAATTTTATTTCATTTGGGATTTGATAGATTGCGTAAAAAAGGCAGCCATGTGTTTTATCAACATTCTGACGGACGAACAACAACAATACCGTTTCATGGAAACAAAGACATACCACGCCCGCTTTTGCGCGATATTTTGAGAGAGATAAATATAAATGTTGACGAATACAATGAGCTTCGCTAACTGCACACTGATATACCACACGGGGTTGTACGGCTTGTAGGGACACCATACATGGTGTCCGCGAATATAGTATATGACAACGGACACGATGTATCGTGTCCCAACGGGTGAATTTTATAGATGTTAAAGGGGGGGACGTTTTGCCGAGATATAATGTCGTTGCGAAAAATCTGGACAACAAGACAATAAAAAGTACGATAGAAGGCAGGGACGATGCCGACCTTAACAAACGTTTGCGCGATGCCGGGCTTACGCTGATTCGCTATACCGAAATAATTGAGAAATCCGCCGGATATAAAATGAAAGCCGATGAAGTAGCGGAATTTTCGCGCCAGTTGGCGAGTATGCTGAGTTCAGGCATAACCGCCGCCCGCGCTATGGATATTATACGTGACCGCTATGTTAAACCTCAGCTCAAATCCGTCTACGACCGTATGTACAAAGACGTTCAGAGCGGTCTTACGCTGTCGGAGGCTATGCGCGCGCTGACCCCTGTATTCCCCGAACTGTTCGTTAACATGATTGCTTCCGGTGAGGCGAGCGGTCAGCTCGACAAAGCCGCGGAGAAGATGGCGATACACTACGATAAAGAAGACAGGCTTAATAAAAAAATCAAATCCGCGATGACATACCCCATCATTTTGGTTTGTTTTTTGGTGGTGGCGGTTATAGGGCTGTTCACCTTTATACTGCCGGAATTTTTCGTGCTGTTCGATGATTTTGACGGTGCGTTGCCGCTGATTACAAATGTCGTCATCTCGATAAGCGAATTTATGGTGAACAACACGCTCTTCCTTATCATAGGGATACTGTTGCTGCTCGTATTCTTCGGCTGGCTGTTGTCATTGGATAATATCAGATGGGCGGCGGACAAGGCAAAGCTGCGCGTCCCTAAAATCGGCGCGTTACTTCAGATTATATACACCGCTCGTTTTTCAAGAACACTCAGTTCCCTTTACACAAGCGGATTGTCTATGACGAACGCACTGGATATTTCCTCGACAATAATGGGCAACAAGTATATAGAAAAACAGTTTGAAGAAGTTATTAAAGATGTACGTAACGGCGAGCCTTTGAGCGACTGCCTCTCAAAGGTAGACGGTTTCGACAGGAAGCTCACGGCATCGGTTCTCATAGGAGAGGAATCGGGGCGGCTCGACACCATGCTTGTAGCCGTTGCCGACAGCTTCGATTACGAGGCCGAGATGGCGACAACGCGCATGGTGCAGATGATTGAGCCTATTCTGATAGTAGTCATGGCATTCTTGGTCGGCACGGTTATACTGTCGGTTTTAATGCCGATACAGACGCTTTATAACAGCATCGGAACTTATTAACAGCATCTGATGGGGGGCGCGATTTGATGAAGTCCGCGATTTATATAGGACAGGAACACATAGAGGTTGTCGGCTATTCCGGCGAAGCAGGCGGCGTTAAGGTGTCGCATTATGCGTATGCCGATTTACCCGAGAGAACGATGATTAACGGTAACATTACCGAGTCATCGGCTCTTGCCGAGCAGTTAACGCAGCTTAAACTCCGCTATCCACGGCTTTTCAGTGACATTACACTGGTAATCGACTCTAACGCCCTGTCGGTGAAAGAGATACCCGTGCCGAAGCTGAACCACAAGCGGTACTTGCAAACCGTGCGTGAGGAACTCAACATCAAACCGGGCGACGACATCGTGTTCGACTATGATATTCTGCGTAAGCCGGACGGCAAGACCGCGCTGCTCGCTATAAGCTCGCCGCTCTCTTTTCTGGCGAGCTACCTCGATGTGTTCACGGAGGCCGGTATAAAACTGAGTGCCGTTCGCGTTGGCTCGGAGTCGATTGTTGCGTATATAAAATCGCGGAAAGACTTGAGGGACAAAACCTTTGTCATAAATATTGTAGACGGCATATCTATGCACTCCGTAATATTCAGCAATGGGCAGAACGTGTTTTCCACGCGCTCAAGATTGGCGTTCGACAATGAAATGAGCTTGATTCAGAGCATCGCCAACAACTACCCTTCGCTTGTACGGTTTATGAGCTCGGAAAAATTACCGGAAATCGAAAACAGCTATTATCTGGGACTTACCGACCATCAGTTGGAAATGCTCAAAATGCACGGTGACAACCTTCACGGCTTCAATCTCTTCGGGCATTCCAGAAGGGCGGCGGCGGCAGTCACCAACACTTGCCATATGTCTTTCATCGGCGCGTATAACAACGGTATTAACCTGTTAGACAGCCTAAAGAACATGAAGAAGTATATGCGCGAGTATAAACCGCTCAGTCCGATGTGGGCAATACCTGCCGCAGGCGTTATGATAATAGCGGCGTTGTATCTCGTTCCGACACTTTTAACAAGACCTATACAGAACGAGATAGACTCTATCAATCGTTGGCTCAATGACCCGGAAACTAACGCCAAATTAAATGAAATTGACGAAATTACAAACAAAACCACAAATATGATAGCGGTCATTATCGAGATGGAGGAAGCACTGCTCGATGGTGAGCGTTACGACCAGCTGTCGGAGGAGTTGCTTAATCTGTTGGTAACAACGGACAGGAATGTTATTGTCGAAACTTTGCGGCTCGATGAAATGGGTATTATCATCTTAAACGGCAGCAGCGACACGGAGACCGACAGTGCGCGTTATGTCGCTATGCTGTCCGCGAGCGACCTTGTCGGTGATGTCAGTTACACCGGATACAGATATGACAACGCCGAACGGTACAGATTTTCATTGCAGATTAATCTTCCGATTATAGAAAGCGAGGAGGAATAGACGTGGAAAAGAAAAAACTGACCGGGCGTGAAAAAATCCTAATATCAATAGTCATAGCCGCGGGTGCGCTGTTCCTTGCTTTTAATTTTCTCATAGTGCCGGCTTTCAATAATTACAGTGATAAATCCGAAGAGGTTGAGATTCTGAAAACAGAAAAAGCTCTTGCCGAGGATAAAATCGCGACTTATCTGAGCAAAGTCGAGAATTATAACAGAACGCGCGAAGAGTTTGACGAAATAAAAGCCCTGTTTCCCGAATCGCTGACAAGCTACGAGTTGGATCAGCTGTTGACGGAGCTGTGCAAGCGTCACGGGCTTGATCCGACATACTTGGATATATATTCAAGACCTCCGGCAGAGGGCGCGGCTATGACGAACGCCACGCTTAGAGTTTCCGTTTCGACCCAGTACCCCGACATCACGCGGTTTGTCACAACGATTAACAGCATAGATTATTTGCAGTTGTCGTCGTTCAACTATATTTTGAAAGAAGATTTTATTACCGTTGATATGGGCGTTAATGTTCAAATGTATGTGTTGGGAGAGAATTTTGACTGATACCGGAGCTTAATTCCTCCCGGCAATAAATTTTTCCAAATCGCGGATTTTTTCTGTTTTTCGTATTGACAAACTGATAAAGCGGTATTATAATGTCAAAGTAGCTCTCGCCGGAGTGGCGGAACTGGCAGACGCCCGGGACTTAAAATCCCGTGTTCGCAAGAACGTACCGGTTCGAGCCCGGTCTCCGGCACCATGTAAATATCGCGGAGTGGAGCAGTTGGCAGCTCGTTGGGCTCATAACCCAAAGGTCAAGGGTTCAAATCCCTTCTCCGCAACCACGAAAATCCCTTGAACCGCAACGGCTTGAGGGATTTTGCTCTGCTTGTAGTTTCCCGCAGTTTGCTTCTCTTCCCGATGTTCATACACATTGGCGGGCTTCCGCCGTTTATATAAATTATTGCTAAACACCCCCTCCTCATGGTATAATAACTGTAGAGGTGATTTTATGAGCAAGACATATCGATTTGTGAATCATACCGAGCCTATTCCCAAAGCTGAAATAGAGCGTTTGTATGATGGTTACTGGGTTTATGTCGTTAAAGCAAGGGCGGAAGATACGGGACGGCTTTTAGAGGGTATTCCCGTTATTATAGGTTCTGTTCCGTATGACGGAGCAGAGGACGGAATTTATGAGCAATATAAAACAGATGAGTATAACAGTCGTGTCGGTATTTCATTTCGACATGACGAGGGATTTATATCTTCATTACGACTGGCGGGTACTGCTTAATGACTAATTATTTGAATTTTGCTTATACCTCGGAAATGGACTTGGAATATCGCGCAGAAGACGGACATCGGCATATAATGATACCCGTGTTTTACAAAGACAACAGTTACTCAAATGACACGGTAGATTTTATCATCGACACAGGTGCATACATAACCGTACTTACAAAAGAGACCGCGCTTATGTTTGGATTTGACAAGTTGGAGCCTATCAAACGAAATATCCCTCTGACAGGATTCGCGGGGTTTCGCATTGAAGGTGATTTGGTGGAAATATCTATGCTTTTAGGTGGCAGACGGCTTGTAAACGCCAAAGTTGCCATACCACACGAACATACCACCGACAACATTTTAAGTCTTAATATATTGGAACATTTTAACTATCTCGTAGATAATCTTAACGATAAGATATTCTTTGCGGATAATCCCGAATATAAAGCACGGATTGAACTAAAATGCGGTAGTGTGTTGGTTGTTACGGACAAATAAACTTTCTGCTCACGAAAAACGCAGTAATATAAGTGAACCGCCTGTCTGTTTCTAACACACTGGACGAGCGGGGCTTACAAAGCGGGACGCGCGGGGGCGCGTCCCCTACTTGACTTATGTCCTCAAGTTTTGTATAATCAAGGTGTTTTGAGGTATATGAGTTATGAATAAGCTAAATCCCCGTCAAATCGAGGCAATTACCGCGCCGGACGGTCCCGTACTCGTTCTCGCGGGCGCGGGCAGCGGAAAAACCACAGTCCTGATAGAGCGTATCGCGTATCTCATACGCGAACGCGGCGTACTCCCCTACGCGATATTAGCCATCACTTTTACTAAAAAAGCCGCCGAGGAACTGCGCTCACGGCTTACAAAGCAGCTCGGCATCGGCGCGAACGATGTGTGGGCGTTCACGTTCCACGCCGCCTGCTCAAAAATACTCCGCCGCGACATCGAGCGGTTGGGTTACACCAAGGACTTCACCATTTACGACACCGATGACAGCGCGCGTATCGTTAAGATGTGCCTTAATGATTTGCAGCTCGACCCCAAGCAGTTCAACCCAAGGGCGATGCACGCTTGTATTTCCCGCGAGAAGAACGCCGATGTGCCGCCCTCGCGTTATGAGGAAAACTTCGGCGGCGGCAAGCAAATACAAGAAATTTACACCCTGTATGTAAAAAGACTGCGCTTGAACAACGCGTTGGATTTTGACGATATACTGCTGAAAACCGTGGAGCTTTTCGAGAAAAACCCCGATGTTTTGGAGTTCTATCAAAGAAAATTCCGCGCCCTGCTCGTTGACGAATATCAGGACACGAACACCCTGCAATATAAACTCTGCGCCATGCTTTCCGCAAAAAGCCGCAATATTTTTGTCGTTGGAGATGATGACCAGAGCATTTACCGTTTTCGCGGCGCGACAATCGAGAATATACTGAGCTTTGAAAAAGAATACCCCGATGCCACTGTTATCCGCCTTGAGCAAAACTACCGCTCCACACAGAACATACTTACAGCCGCCAACAATCTAATCGAAAACAATCTCGGGCGCACGGGAAAATCACTGTGGACGGATACGGGCAGCGGTCAGCCCATATCGTTGTGCCGCGCCGAAAATGACTACTACGAGGCCGACTACATAGCCGACTGTATTGAGCGGCACGTCAACGGCGGCGGCAAGTACAGCGACATGGCGATTCTTTACCGCATAAACGCGCTGAGTAACCGTATTGAGGAGGCGTTAAGGCGGCGGAGCATACCCTATCGTGTGATAGGCGGCACGCGCTTCTTTGACCGGGCGGAAATCCGTGATATGCTGGCATATCTGCATATACTTAACAACCCCGCCGATGACTTGCGGCTCACACGTATCATCAACATACCACCGCGCGGTATAGGAGACAAGACAATCGGGGGCGTTATCGCCGAGGCCGCCGCGAAAGGCGTTCCGATGATGGATATAATAAAACAGTCCGCTCACCCCGCGTTGGCTCGCTTTTACAAGATATATGAGAATCTCCGCGATTTGATAGATACCATGCCGCTGACAGAACTCTACGATACCCTTCTTGAAACTACGGGATATGTTCGCGTTCTTAGGGAAAAGAACGACTTTGAATCTGACGGACGCGCGGAGAACGTCATGGAACTGAAGTCCACTATAAAGAAATTCGGTGACGACTTCGCGGAGGGTACACTGTCGGAGTTCTTGGAGAGCGTATCACTTGCCACGGATGTGGAAAACTATGACGCGGGCGCGAACGCCGCCGTCTTGATGACTATACACAGCGCGAAAGGTCTGGAATTTCCAACAGTTTTCATCGCCGGACTTGAGGAGGGTATATTCCCCTCCCTGCGCTCGCTCGACCCGATGGATTTGGAGGAAGAGCGGCGGCTCTGCTATGTCGCCATCACACGCGCGAGGCGGCAGCTTCACATCACATACTCGGCAAGCCGCACATTGTACGGGCAGTCCAATTACAGCCCCGTTTCACGCTTTATCGGGGAACTGCCGAATGAATGTGTCGAGAAAGCGGAACACGCGGTGAAAGCCGCGCCGTATGGTGATATGCGCGTTGAGGCGACAGTTCGGCGGACGACCGAAGGTCGTCCCTACGGGGTATCTTCCCAACGGGCGACCGGTAGCCGCCCCTACAGTGTGACACCCTCCCCGGAGGTGTCGTTTACCAAGGGTTCGACCGTCAATCACAAGGCGTTCGGGCGCGGCACGGTAACAAACGTGTCGCCGATGGGCGGCGACGCGCTGATTGAAGTGGCTTTTGATACGGTCGGCACGAAACGGCTCATGCAAAAGACCGCGTCGGCGCATATGACGGTTGAAAGTTAATCATGAAAACATTCACGGCAACCGAAAACGACGCGGATATGCGCCTTGACCGCTTTATTACAAGACTTCTGCCGCATTTGCCCCCGTCACTAATACAGAAGTCAATAAGGCAGAAAAAAGTGCGCCTTAACGGCAAGCACCCAAAGCCCGACGCGCGTATCGCGGCGGGCGACTTAATCACGCTCTATCTGCGCCCGGAGCAGTTAACGCCGCCGACCGCGTCCGCTCCACAAATCCCCATATACCAAAGCACGCCGTTCGTTGATGTTGTATATGAAGATAAGCACGTACTCATTGCCAACAAGCCAATCGGGCTGCTGTCACAGGACGACTCATCGCCCGATTCTCTGGCTTCACGCATATGCGCTTATCTCTATGACAGCGGGGAATGGCGGCCGCAGAACGGTTTCAAGCCGGAGTTGTGCCACCGTATAGACCGCAATACAAGCGGGTTGGTAATCGCCGCGAAAACCCATACCGCGCTGACAATCATGTGCGAGAAAATACGCCTGCGTGAGGTCGAAAAATACTATCTCTGTTTGGTACACGGACAGCCGAGTGACGGCACATTCAAAGATTTTATCTTCAAGCACACAAACGAAAGCCGCGTTACCTTAACTTCAAATCCGGTACGCGGCGCGAAAACGGCGGTAACACACTGCCGAACGCTTGAAAACAGAGGGGATTTATCGCTTCTGGAGTGCCGCCTTGAAACGGGACGCACACACCAAATTCGGGCGCAGCTCGCCTTTCACGGTCACCCGCTGTACGGTGACGGAAAATACGGACACGACAAGGGTACGCAATGCCTGTGCGCTTATAAATTAAAATTCGCTTTCAAGACTTCGGCGGGATGCCTTGGATATCTGAACGGTAAAACGGTTGAATTGAAGGAACTGCCGGAATGGACGTAACGCAAATGGGACGCGCGGGGGCGCGTCCCGTTGATAATAAACGTCATATTTTATGCGGACGACCAAAGGTCGCCCCTACGATAAAAAATGGCGGATTGCCATCCGCCATTTTATTTTTACCTATTTTACAATATTCTTCTCGCACCTACAAAGTACCTTGTGTAATAATTCTCCGACATTGAGGTTATAATTACCCCGCCCCTTCTCGATGATGCGTGTATAAATTTATCGTCTCCGATAAATATACCCACATGACTGGCTGCGGCTTTGTTAATGCTCGGGTCGCGGAACAGAACCAAATCTCCGACTTGCAACTCCGCTTTTGAGATAGTCACGCCGTTGTTCAACTGCCCCGCCGAACTGCGGTTGAGCGAGTATCCGAAATTTTTGTATACATAGGTCGTAAATCCGGAGCAATCAAACGTATTCGGCCCGGAAGTGCCGTATTTATACTTTTTGCCGAGATAACTTTTCGCAAAATTAACTATTTCAGTCTGTATGTCCGTCAACGCGCCCGTTGGCACCGCGACATCTTCGATATAAATATTCGCTTCGCCGTCATCGGCATAGTCGCCGTCACCGTCCATAAGCTCGGGTTCAACGTCATCGTCAATCATATCAACTTGAACAGGCTGTTCCATAACACGGGCGGGTCTTTCAACATTGAGATAATCGGCGTGGATATAGCCCACAGTCCCGTCACGGCTGACCTTAAACCAACCCGCTGAAACACCGATTATGTTAACACGGTCACTCGTATTAAGTTTCGTCTGTATATTCGCGTTTAACGAGGGTTCACCGCGCACGTTAACGTTTGTGCCGTTAATGACACCGTCACCGATATCCATATCGGCATCGCCGATGAGCTTAACATATTCCGCCGACACATAGCCGATTTGATAGTTATGTACGACCTTGTACCATTCCCCGTTTTCAACGGAATCTAAAATGAGAATTGTCGCGCCGTTCGATATGCGTCCCATTTCCTTGCCGCTCAGTGACGGCGCGGCGCGGAAACGAAGAGAGCTTGCTTTAACCTGACCCATTTGTGCTTCGGCTGCCAATGAATTTGCTGAAATTGCAAATAAAACGATAAATAGCAGTGCCGATGCCGTTAACAGTTTCTTTAGCGAAGATAGCATAGATTCCTCCAAAAATTCTTGCTTTCTAGGACGCGAGAGCGCGTTCTAACCAAACCGTCGCCAAATCCATGGCGGCGTAAAGCCCGTCTTTTGTGCTGTTTTTAATAACCCTATCCCTAGCCTTTACATCCGGCGAGGTGTACTGAAGCTGAACCGATACGCGTGTCGCCACATCGAGTTCGCCCTCGGTCTGCTTGTCGGGTGTCTGTTTCGTCTCCAAAACTTGGAGCATGATGATATACCTATCCGCCATGCTGCCATAGTAGATTATGTTCTCATAACGCATGAGCGGCTTGCCTTTGTACATCATGCCCTCACCCGGTTTCATCTTTGTCACGGACAACTGTTCCACCTCGTTTTCGATTTGTAACCAAATTGTAACATACATACAATTATTTGTCAACTAGATTTTGACAAATTTTTTTCGGAAAATTTTTCCTGTTGGGGCGGATGGCAATCCGCCCGTTGTTTTTGGACGGCGCGCCGGGGTCGTTGCGCCCTACAATGGGGTTACGATGAACCGCACAATTTTTTATAACTATCATATCTGCTTTGATATATGCCGCCGTCTCTGACGGCGTTTATAACGCCGCAGTCCGCACCCTCTCCGATATGAGCGCAGTCGCTGAACCTGCACGAATAACCCTCAAATTCGGGGAACATATCCTTAATATCCCGCTTGTCTCCCAAGTCTAAATCGTCAAACGCGGAGAAACCGGGCGTGTCGGCAAGCCATGTATCCTCTCCCATCTTGAACAGCTCCACGTGGCGTGTGGTATGTCTACCGCGCCCGAGCCGCTCGCTGACCTCCCCTATCGGCATATTCGCTTCCGGAAGCAGAATGTTTAATATACTGGACTTCCCTACCCCCGAATGCCCCGAAAAAGCCAATATTTTACCCCTAATTGCTTCCCGCAGTTCGTCAATCCCCTCTTTAGCCGGAACGGCGGTGCGGACAACGGTGTACCCAATGCTCGCGTACATCTCCGCTATACCGGAGGTATCGCCGATGTCGCTCTTGTTCAAACAAAGAATGGGCGTGACCCCTTTTTGCAGAGCCAAGCCCAATATCTTGTCAATCCACAGCGTTCCGCTGACAGGCGGCGCGATACTGGCAACCATAACCAGCGCGTCCAAGTTAGCGACCGGGGGGCGCGTAAAAACATTCTTGCGCGGCAGAATCTCCTCAAGCCGCCCCTCGCCGTTTTTTACGGTTATTCTTACCCTATCGCCCGGTAACGGGGCGATTCCGTCCAAACGGAAGCGTCCCCGCGCCTTGCAGGTGACCGTCTCGTCTCCGTGGGCGACATAATAGAATCCGCCGATACCGCGCGTTATAATCCCCTCTGTCATCTATTGCAGCGAATGAGTATCGACAACGGTGTCGCCGAAGTAAACCTCTACCGAATCTCCCACGTTGCCTTTAATTTCATATGTTCTCTGTCCCACTGAGTTATTCACCTCAGACGAATGTATGATGATACCGTTTTTGCGTATCCTCAGCTGCGTTGAGCCGGACTCACTCGGGAATGTCACGGTTATCTCGTTCGTGACTTCCTGTTGGGGCGGCGGCGTGGGCGTAACATCATCGGGCGGCGGCGTAATATCGTCCGGCGGCGGTGTTACATCATCGGGCGGCGGCGTAATTTCAGAGCCGATACTGACATGAACTTGGATTGTCGTCTTCGCTTCTATTTCATCGCCCGCGTCAACACTCTGCCATACAATCTCTCCGGCGGGGGCTTCGGAGTCGACATTCAATACCGATAAAATCAAGTCTTGGCGGTCGGCTTCGCGCTCGGCATCCTCAAACGTCATTCCAATAAACTCCGGAACAACTACAAGCGTTACTTTCGGCCCCATGCTGACATACAGTTTTACTACCTGACCCTCATGCACATTTTCGCCCGCCGGCGGGTCTGTGCGTATAACATGGTCTTTTACAATGTCCTCATGGGTTTCCCATTCTATTTCCGGGTGGTAACTCAGATTATACTCCGCGCGGATAAGAAGATTCTGCGCTTGGCGGTACTCGTAGTTTACGACCGAAGGCATCGGGAACTCCCTCGCGCCCCTGCTGAGTGTCACCGTAACAACCGTGCCTTTCTTTACGGGTCTGTTTGCCTTGGGTTCTTGGTCGAGTATATATCCTTCCGTAAATTGATTGGAATATTCGGCATCCGGGCCGGCAACTATGTTAATATGAACATATTCGGGGTACTGCTCTTTGTTATGCTCTTTATCATATAAGACTTCCGTATACACCCTTCCGATAAGGTTCGGTATGATAACCGTATCATCGTTGTTTCCGCCCGGCAAGCCGCCCTCCGGGCCGGTAAGGCTGCTCAAGAAGTTGATTACAAGATATGCCATGCCGACAATAAACAGCAGAACAAACGCCAGACCCGTTGCCATAGTGAGCGATTTGTTACGGCGGCGTGCGCGGTCAACCTCTTCGTCCGCAGCGTTTGATACGCGCCTTTTTCTGACAGGCGCGTCTTCCGCCGCGTTTCTTTTTGGCGCGGGTGCTGTCGTCAGTTTTCTGGTCGGTTCGTCCTCATCGCGCATCATAAGCTCGGTTATATCATAATCAAAACTGATACTCGGATTTTTGCGGAACTCCTCAAGGTCGTGCAGCAACGCTTCCGCCGTTGGATAACGCTTTGATAAGCTCGCGGACATCGCCTTCATCGTGATGGTTTCCAACGCCTCGGGTATACTGTGGTCAACCTCGCGCGGTGTCAGCGGTATGGAATTTATGTGCTGTATGGCGACCGAAACGGGCGAATCGCCCTCATACGGCAGGCGCATAGTCAGCATTTCATACATAACAACGCCTAACGAGTAAATGTCGGAACGCGCGTCAATGTGCGAACCTCTCGCCTGTTCGGGTGAGATATAATGCACCGAACCGAACGCTTCCTGTGTCAGCGTGTTCTGCTTGTTCGAGAAGCGGGCTATGCCGAAGTCCGCGACTTTAACGCTTCCGTCGCGCAGAATCATTATATTATGCGGCTTAATGTCACGGTGTACAATGCCCCTGCTGTGCGCGTGACTGAGTGCTTTCGCGATTTGCGTTGAGAAATGAAGCACCTCGCGCCAGCTAAGTCTGCCCTTCTTGGACATATACTGCTTCAGCGTTATGCCGTCAATGAGCTCCATAACTATATACTCGATGTTACCCGAACGCGAAACATCGTAAACAGCGACTATATTGGGATGACTGAGCATGGCGACAGCTTGGCTTTCGGCGTGGAAACGGCGTTTGAAGTCCGCGTCCTGCGCGTAATCGTCCTTTAATATCTTTAGGGCGACAAGACGGTTCAAGCGGTGGCATTTCGCCTTGTACACAACCGCCATACCGCCAACGCCTATGACTTCCATTATTTCATACCGGTTATCCAGCATTTTTCCTAAGTATTTATCCATAGTACCTCCCGGTTAAACGGACAGCAGCGCAACGGTTATGTTATCGGGTCCGCCGCGTGTGTTGGAGAGCGTCACCAGTCTGTTGCAGCAACTCTCAACCGCTCCTCCGTGTATCACCTCGTAGAGTATCTCCTGATCGTCAACTATATTAGTCAGCCCGTCTGAGCAGAGCAACAGAAAATCGCCCGGCTTAGGCTCAATTTCGTATATATCACACGCGACATCCATCTCCGTGCCTAAAACGCGGGTTATAAGATTCTTCTTGGGGTGGGCGCGGGCTTCCTCATCGGTCAGCGTGCCTTGATGCAGTAAATCCTCCACGACCGAGTGATCGCGCGTAACACGCCGTATGCCGTCATCACTTATAATATACGCCCTGCTGTCGCCGATATTTGCCACATACGCGGCACGCGCGGTAATGACGGCGCATACAAGGGTCGTACCCATACCTTTATAGTCCATGTTGGTCTTTGATAAATCCCAAACGGTTCTGTTGGCGTGATATATCGCTAGCTCGAGAGCCTGTTTCAATGACCTTGCGCTCATGTTCGGCTTGATAACCGATTTAAGCTCGCTTGAGACAGTGTCCGTCGCGAGGCGGCTTGCTATGTTGCCCGCCTTAGCTCCGCCCATACCGTCGCACACAATCAAAACAGCGTATTCGGACTGTACATCCAAATAATGGCTGTCCTGATTCTGTTTTCTGACCCTGCCCTTGTCCGAATCGCCCCAAGCGTTCATTGTTTCACATCCTTCGACTGTTTAAGCTGACCGCACGCGGCATTAATTCCATGCCCCAGTTTGCGCCTTACAGTGACCGACAGCCCGCTCTTGCCCAGTATCTCAGTGAATCTTTTTATGTTCCGTGACGGCTTAAAGGGTTTCCCCTTTACGGCGTTATACTCTATTATATTCACATGACCGCCTTTTAGTTTTTTTGTCAGCATTTCCGCCTGTTCCGCGCTGTCGTTAATGCCGTCAAGCATGATGTATTCATATGATACGCGCCGTGACGTAATCCTAAAGTATTCTTCCGCCGCTTTAATTACGGCGTTAACGCCGTACTTCTTGTTAATCGGCATTATCCGCGAACGGGTTTCGTCATCGGGCGCGTGAAGCGACACGGAGAGCGTCACGGGGATTTTACTTTTCGCCAACTCAATGATTTTATCGGGTATCCCGCACGTTGAAACGGATATGTGTCTCGCGCTCATGTTTCCAACGCCCGTAACATTATGAAGAAACTTGATAGCTTCTCCTAAATTATCTAACGGCTCACCCATGCCCATCAGCACGGCTCTTGAAATTTCACAGCCGGACTCGCGCTTCAAGCCCATAAGCTGTCCCATCATTTCACCCGAGGTCAGATTCCTGACAAGCCCGCTCTCCCCTGTCGCGCAGAACGCGCAGTTCATCCTGCATCCTATCTGGGTTGAGAGACACGCGCTGCCGCCGTATTTGTAGCGCATAAGCACGGATTCGGCAGTGTTATCATCGGCAAATTTCCATAAAACCTTAACCGTACCGTCTTTTGACGTTTGAACCTTCAACGGTTCGGGAAGTTTAACAGACGCGATTTCAGTCAATTTCTCCCGCATGGGTTTAGGAAGTGCGCTCATTTCGGAAAAATCCGCGTCTCCCGCGTACATACGCTCACAAATCTGTTTCGCGCGGTACTCCGGCCACCCCTGCTCTTTGACGAACGCCTTGATTTCGTCAAAAGTCATGTCCCAAAAATTCATTTTATCTTCCTCAGCTTCGCGTAGAAGAACCCGTCAATATCATGTTCCGCGAACGGTGTGAGGAAAAAACCTTCCGGAGCTGAACCATACGGCGTTTCAAACGGCTCAAGCTCAAAATCCGTATGAACTTTCAGAAAATCACGCACGACATCTTGATTCTCGCGGCTAAGTACCGTACAAGTCACATAGACCATTCTCCCGCCCGGTGACACATAACGCGAAAGGTTGTTAATGATACTCCTCTGAATCTCAGCCAACGGCTCTCCGAAGCTCGGCTCTTTGAATCGTATGTCCGGCTTCTTGCGGATTATTCCCAAGCACGAGCAGGGTACATCCGCCAAAACCAAGTCGAATACCCCGTCAAACACGGGATTATGTTCTCTCGCGTCAACCACGTTACATTGTACACCATCCATACCGTGTTTGGCAAGTGTTTCTTTCAATTCCATTACTTTATACGGATATTTATCACAGCAAACAAGCTCTATCCCGCCGCCGGAAGCGTGATAGAGCATGACGCTTTTGCCGCCGGGGGCGGCGCAAGCGTCAAGAACACGCTCGCCTTTTTGGGGCGCGGCTATTTCAACGGCAAGCCGCGCGGCATTGTCCGCGACAATAAACGCGCCGTTTTTATATCCGGGCAAATCGGCGATGTTGCCCTTGTATGTGAACTGTTCCCATTGGACGGGCGGCCAATGACCGCCCCTACAATCCGTTATCTGTTCACTGCGGTCGGACGGCCAAAGGCCGCCCCTACAGGCACCCGCTTCAATCAATTTTTCTCTGTATTCCGGTTTGAGCAGCTGCAAGTACGCCGGGGGCGCGGTGTTGTTGAACTTCATCAGTTCTACGGCGCGTTCGGGGAACTCCTCCGTATAGAGCTTTACAAGCCAGTCAGGATGCGAATACTCAACACCCGGGTCATCGAATACCGGCGCGTTCTCCCACTTCGCCGCGTTTCTCAAAACGGCGTTAATAAACGACTGCGCCCCTTTGTTTACTTTCAGATACTTACCCAGTTCAACGCTCTGGTCTGCCGCCGCAGATTTGGGAATCTTATCTAAGAAAAGCATTTGATACACCCCAAGGCGCAGTACGTCGCGAACCTGCGGCTGTACCTTGCGTTTCTCGCATATCAAATCTATACAGGCATCGAGCTTGCGGTAATTCTGTATCACACCGTAAACAAGCTGTGCCGCCAACGCTTTATCGCGCGGCGGCAACCCGGCGGCACGCCTGTTAAGCGGCTTATCCGCGCCCGTTTGCGGACGGGTGCGGAAATCCATCAGGGCAAGCAGGGCGGCGCGTCTCGCGTTATTGTTCACCGTCTGCCTCTTCTGCCGCTGTAAATAATGAGCAAACGGAAAAGCTGCATTAGCGATACCGCCAACGCGGCGACATACGTCAGCGCGGCGGCGGACAGCACTTTTTTCGTCTTTGCCAGTTCGTCTTCGTCTAGTATGCGCGTTGTTCCAAGCGTCTCCAACGCCCGCGCTGAGGCGTTGAACTCAACGGGAAGTGTAATAAGCTGAAAAACCGCCGCCAGACCGAAAAGTATTATCCCAATCAGAAACAGCATCTGCCCCAGTTCACTTGCGAAAAACATCCCTATCAAAATAAGCGGCATACTGAGCGATGAACCGATTTTTGTAACGGGTATAATCGCCTGCCGTACCTTAATCGGGCCGTAACCCTGCGCGTGCTGTACGGCGTGTCCCGCTTCGTGAGCTGCTATTCCCACGGCGGCCACCGAAGTGCTGTCGTGAACGTTTTGAGACAGTCTAATAACATTTGTTCTCGGGTCATAATGGTCGGTCAAATTTCCCGCAACGCCCTCTATCTTCACGTCATAGACACCGTGCGCCCTGAGAATCTCCTCCGCCGCCTTCGCCCCGGTCATTCTCCTGTAAGTTCTTATATCCGAGTATTTGCGGAAACGGCTCTGCACCATTTGCTGTGCCGCAAAGGCGAAAATAATAGCCGGAAGCACCAACAGCAAATAATACGAATCAAAATAGTAAAACGGCATCGTTACTCCTCCTTCTTATCCTCTTTTGCTTCTTCCATATCAATTACATTGTCTTTGATTATTACTACTTTTCTGTTCTTGTCCATCAACTCTTTAACAATCATGTAAACCGTTCGCAGAATATAGGCGATTAACGCGCCGATAATGATAATCAAGAAAAGCCGAACAATAATCATAAGTCACCTCCCGGAAAATTTCCGTTTCCTCTTAGATATTCTTCCGCCGTCACGCGGCGTTTACCCGGAGCTTGCAGCTCCGTAATATAAATCTCACCATCGGCGCATTTCAGCGGAATCCCGCCGCCGCAAAGATTTGCGGCGTGTATCTTGAATCCTCTGTAAGCAGCGCACGGGAACGGCCGAAGCCCGCGTATTAAATTATACGCCTCACGCGCGGTTTTGCCTGTGTCAATCTCCCTGTCCTCTTTCGTAATCGGCGGCGCGAACGTTACCAAAGTCTCGTCTTGCACAATCCTCGGGGCTGTCCCGTTTTTCAGCAGCGGCAAAGTCTCAAGCAACACCTCCGCGCCCAACACTTTCATCTTGTCATGCACATTTCCGAAGGTGTCGGTCTCTCCAATCGCAAATGTCTTTGACAGAATCACATCGCCCGCGTCCATCTCCTTCGCCATGTGCATGGTGCATACCCCGGTCTCCGTTTCGCCGTTCATAACGACCCGCTGAATCGGCGCGGCTCCTCTGTACCTCGGCAGCAGTGAACCGTGGACATTTATACACGCGGCACTCGGCAGTTCCAAGTATCTCTTGGGCAGAAACAACCCATAAGCCACAACAACGATGAACTCCGGTTTCAGCGCGGCGGCGGCTTCATAGACAGCATCGTCTTTAAGAGTTTCGGGCTGATAAACCGTCAGATTTTGTTTAACGGCATATTCCTTTACGGGTGAAAACGCTAGCTTCATTCCGCGTCCCTGAGGTTTGTCGGGTTTGGTAAACACGGCGGCGATGTCGTAACCCGCGTTTGTCAGAGCCGTCAGGCTCTCCAACGCGAATTCCGGCGTTCCCATGAAAATTATGCTCATAAATTTCCTACCTTCTGTATCCTTGTCTTTTGCGGTCCGCTTCGGCTTCTTCGCGGTCAACATATTCCGTCACGTGTTCCGTGAACACGACCCCGTTGAGATGGTCTATTTCGTGGCACAACGCGCGTGCCAGCAATTCGTTGCCGATAATTTTTATTTCCTTGCCATACCTGTCAAACGCCTTGACTTCCACATTTACCGCGCGTTCAACCATACCGTAAATACCGGGGAAAGAGAGACATCCCTCACTCGCGTTTTGACTGCCCTCGGCAGAGATGAGTTCCGGATTTATAATTTCTATAAGCTCACCCTCGGTTAACTCGATAATCGCCGCTCGGCGCAGAACGCCGACCTGCGGCGCGGCAAGCCCAACGCCCCCCGCGCTGTTCAAAGTTTCTCTCATGTCATCAAGTAATATATGCAGGCGCGTATCGAAATTTACTACCTCGCGTGAGCGTTTGCTCAACGCGCCCTCATCGTTGTTGAGAATTGTGCGTAATGCCATTCGTAATCTCTCCTTGTGACCTAAAAATCGTTCGGATGCAAATCCGCGTATATCACAACGCCCTTGTTAGCCGGATTCGTGCGGAATCCTCTCAGCAATGCCGCCACATAACGGCGCGTTGTTATATCAGCCTTGCCGCACAGTGTAATATGACGGCGGTATCTGTTGTTTATTTTCGCCACCCTTGCGGAAGCGGGCCCGAATATCCTAACCTCAAGCCCCAGTTCCTTGACGGCGTTATCTATCTCATCGCGGAGCGCGGCGCAAATACGCATCAGCACCTCATCGTCACCGCTGAAAAGGTTCAGCATTATCATCTCGCCGAACGGCGGGTATCCCTGCGCGGCTCTAAGCTGCGTTTCGCTCTCAAAGAAGCTGTCATAGTCCTGCATTGCCGCCTGTAACAGCACCGGATGTTTCGGTGACATCGTCTGTATAACGGCGCGTCCGGGCTTGCCGCCGCGTCCCGCGCGGCCTATAACTTGGGCAATCAGGGCAAACGCCCTCTCATTCGCGCGGTAATCGTCAACGTACAGCATCATATCCGCCGCGACAACGCCGATTAGAGTTACATTTTCGATGTCAAGCCCTTTTGTTATCATCTGCGTACCCACCAAAACGGGAACTTTCGAGCGTGAAAACTTTTTCAGCAGTTCTTTATGCGCTCCCTTGTATCCCGTGGTGTCGGTATCCATACGCATTATCTCGACACCGGGGAACAGGACATTCAAATCTTCCACCACTTTTTGTGTACCCGCTCCGAAAAACACAAGACCGCCGCCGCATTTCGAGCATCTGCCCTCACGCGGCGCGGAAAATCCGCAGTAGTGGCACAACAGGCGGTCGTTATGCGCGTGGTATGTCAGCGGCACGGAGCAGTTTTGGCATTGGCGCGTTTCGCCGCAGTCCGAGCATAGCGACACGCGGTGAAAACCGCGCCGATTAAGAAACAGTATCGTCTGCTCCCCTGCTTCAAGATTTTTTGCAATCTCCTTTGCGAGCGGCTCGCTTATTGTAGAGTCGTTGCCTTTTCTGAGTTCCGCCCGCAAGTCCGCCATTTCAACCAGCGGCAGTGTTTTCTTGTTGTACCGCTCCTTTAGGGTAAAACTCTCATATGAACCCTTCGCCGCGCAATACGCGGTTTCGAGTGACGGGGTCGCGCTGCCTAACAGCAGTAACGCGCCGTGTTGTACGCAACGGAACTTAGCGATGTCACGCGCGTGATACCGCGGTGAATTTTCTGATTTATAAGTATATTCCTGTTCTTCGTCAATTATTATAACGCCTAGACGTTCCAACGGCGCGAACACCGCCGAACGAGTTCCGACAACCACATCCGCGAACCCGGCGCGTATCGACCGCCACGCTTCACGCCGTTCGGAGACCCCCAACGCGCTGTGCAATACAAAAGCCCTCTCCCCGAAATAATCGGAGAACACCGCTATCAACTGCGGCGTTAACGCAATTTCGGGTACAAGCACAAGTGCCTGTCCTCCATCGGCGATAACTCTCTGTATAATCTTTATATATACCAACGTTTTGCCCGACCCGGTAACACCTTTCAGCAGAGCGCAGCAAGCGTTTTTCCTCTCCGTGAGCTTTACAATGCCGGTATATGCCGCTTCCTGCTCCGCGTTCAGCGTTATTTCAGGTACTGAGACGGGCGGTTCGGGTATAACAAGCCGCTCGACTTCCTCAATTACCGCAATGCCGTTGTTTACAAGTTTTCTGAACGTTGGCGCGGACGCGCCCGAATATTCTAGCAGTTCCGCGACGGGTATACTGCCGCTCATCAGAAGTTTTAAGATTCCGCGCTGTGCCGCCGCCGAGCGCGGCAGTGCGTCATAATAAGATATTACTTCTTCCAAAGGTTGGGCGAGTGCCGCAATCCTTTCAACTTTATCGGAGGCGCGTTTCGAGCCGCGCGAAGTGCCGATATCCGGCGGCAGCATCGCGCGGAAAGCGTCATAGGCGGTGCAATAAAACCTGTCGTTCATCCAGAGCGCGAGGCGTATCGCGTTGCCGTCAACAACGGGTTCGGTATCCAAAAGCTCTATGACTGATTTAAGTTTTTCCGCGTTACTCTCCTCAACAACGGCAAGCACCATGGCTTCGGTTCGGCGGTTGCCGTTCCCGAAAGGGACAATGACCCTCTGCCCGGGTTCGAGGTTCATACCCGGCGGTATATGGTAATCATACGGTCTGTCAATATGGAATAACGCCGTATCGACCGCCGTTCTGGCAATTCTAACCGTTTCCAAAATCGGACATCTGATACGCCGTAAGCCTGCCGCTCGCTATATCCTGAATAGCCAGTGATATGGGCTTCTCTCTCAACTGAACGCCGCGTTCATCGGCTTCATCGGCAATAACGCGGGCTCTCTGCGCCGCGATATTGACCAGATAAAACCGCTCAGGGATTACATTCATCAGTTCCTTTACCGAAGGTTCAAGCATAGTTAAGTCGTCTCCTCTTATTAATTATTTCGGCTAATTGCGCCGCCGCCTCATCTATTTCGGTGTTCACAATTATATGGTCATATAAAACCTTATTATCATAGTCTACCCGCGAGATTTCAAGACGCGCCTCTATCAGCTCTTCATTCTCCGTACCCCTGCCGCGCAGCCGCTTTCTCAGCTCATCCCAATCAGGCGGGGTTACAAACACAGTCACGGCATCGGGTGCGCGTTCTCTAACCTGAAGCATACCGTGCGATTCTATGTCTAAAATAACGCATTGACCCTTTGCCATCGCTTCACGTATCGGCTCTTCGGGAGTTCCGTAAAACTGCCCGGCAAACTCGGCATACTCAAGCAATTCATTGTGTTCAATGGCAAAGAGAAATCTGTCACGCGAAACAAAATGGTAGTTAATGCCTTCAATTTCGCCCTGTCTCGGTAAACGTGTAGTCATAGACACAGAGAACACACATTCACACTCGGCAAGCCCCGACACGAGCATATGCTCGATTATCGTACTCTTGCCGACACCCGACGGACCCGATATTACTAACAACAGCCCGCTAATTGTAACCATCTCCCGCTTACTCCAGATTCTGTACCTGTTCGCGTATTTTCTCTATCTCGGCCTTGAGGTCTACCACAATACGCGACAGCTCCGCGTCATTCCCCTTTGAGCCTACCGTGTTTACCTCGCGGTTAAACTCCTGCATTAAGAAATCCGCCTTGCGTCCATACGCGCCGTTCTTTTTAAGCATCGCCCTGAGTTCCGAAATATGGCTTCCAAGGCGCACAAGCTCCTCGTTGTTAGCAATTTTATCCGCGAATATGGCGGCTTCGGTCAGTAATCTGGCTTCATCCGCCGCCGTTCCAAGCAGCTCGCGCATACGGGTCTCCAGTTTCGCGCGGTACTCGGCGGCGACAATGGGTGTGCGAACCCCTGCTTTTTCCGCAAGCTCCTCAATAACCGTTACGCTGTCCAGTATGGAGCGGCACAGCCGCTCGCCCTCGCTTAAACGCATGGCTTCCAGTTCGTCCAGCGCGGCGTTGGTGAGGTTTATCACCGTTTCCGCCGTCTCTTCCGCGTCTAACTGTCCTCGTTCCGATGAAAATACCTCCGGCATACGCGCAAGCATTTCCAGTCTTACCTCGCCGGGCAAACCCATCTCGTCTCTCATTTCGATAAGCGCGTCATAGTACGAACGCGCCACAGACTTGTTAAGAGATACCTTTACGATATCAGCTCCGCGCGTGTCCGCCGACAGATAAGCGTCAATTTTTCCGCGTGAGAGCCTCTTTGTGACAGCGGATTTAATCACATCCTCGGCAAACGCCATTATGCGCGGCACACGCGCGTTAATGTCAAGATAACGGTGATTGACGGCACGCAGTTCAAGTGTGAACTCAATCCCCATCGCGCTGACCGCCGCTCTCCCGAATCCTGTCATTGATTTGAGCATAATAATCTCCTTGAATCCGCCTAATTTATAATTGAACTCCTCGGACTATATTACCATATGATGTATTAGCTGTCAAATTATTTTGAATCCTCCGCATATTCCTCCGCATATTGCCAAACCTTCTCTTTTAGGTTATACTGTAAGCAGAGGAAGGAGCGATATACCATGAGTAACCGTGATTACGCAAAAATACAAATTGACACCCTGCCGGAGAGCGCGTTGGAAAAGGTAATTGAATTTATTTCTTTTCAACGCTATAGTCTTGGTTTATTCGATGATGACGATGATTATTTGGCTTCGATACCGGGTATGACTGAATCAATAAAGGAAGGTCTGGCAACGCCGCTAAGCGAATGTGTGCCGCTGTCAAAGGTTTGGTCGGATGTATGACATTCAATTTACGAAACGAGCGGAGAAAGATGCCATACTCATTGAAAGAGCCGGACTGAAACCTAAAGCGATTGAATTGATTGGCATTGTTAAAACAGATCCTTTCCAAAACCCGCCGCCATATAAAACTCTGAAAGGTGACAGAAAGGGCGCATATTCACGCCGTATCAATCGGCATCACCGTTTTTTGTATGGAGTCTTACCTAATGCCGACAATCTAAAAGACGGGAACGGAACACTGTATGATGGTGTTGTAAAAATCATCCGTATGTGGACACATTACGATGAATAGGGTTTATCTGAACAGGGCGCGGCATAACAGCCGCGCCCTTCAGCATATCAGTCTGTTAAGCTAATCTTTTTTCCAGTTTTGAGAGCTCTTCATCGAGTTCCTTCGGTAATCTGTCGCCGTAGCTCTTGTAGTTCTCTCTGATTGACGCGATTTCCGCAATCCAAGCCTCTTTGTCTACCTCAAGAAGATGATCTAAATCATCGGCGGATACGCTTATGCCGCTGATGTCGATTGCGTCCGGCGTTGGCAGATTGCCTATCGGTGTCGAGACAGCTTTACCTGTCCCCGCGATACGCTCGACAATCCATTTCAGCACGCGGCTGTTGTCGCCGAATCCGGGCCACATAAAGTGACCGTCTTCGCCTTTGCGGAACCAGTTGACAAAATAAATCTTGGGCAGTTTGTCGGCTGACGCTTTAGCCCCGATGTCAATCCAATGCTTGAGATAGTCGCCCATGTGATAACCCATGAAGGGCAGCATGGCGAACGGGTCGCGCCTGACCTGCCCGACTTTGTCGGTTATGTCGGCGGTGGTAATTTCCGACCCCATAATCGAGCCGAGGAAAATCCCGTGATTCCAGTCTAAGCTCTCGTTGACCAACGGTATTGTCGTCTTGCGCCGTCCGCCGATTAGTATTGCCGAAATCGGCACGCCGTTGGGGTCTTCCCACTCGGGCGCGATAACCGGGCAGAGGGCGGCGGGTGTTGTGAAACGGGCGTTGGGGTGGGCGGCGGGTTCTTTAGAATCCGGTGTCCAGTCATTGCCTTTCCAGTCAATCGCGTGTGCCGGCGCGGGGATTCCGCTGCCTTCCCACCAAACATCGCCATCGTCTGTCAACGCTACATTGGTATAGACCGTATCCGCCTGTATCTGAGTAAAAGCGTTCGGGTTCGAGGTCATTGATGTCCCGGGTACAACTCCGAAGAATCCCGCTTCGGGATTAATGGCATAGAGCCGCCCGTCATCGCCGAAGCGCATCCAAGCAATGTCATCACCAACCGTCTCGACCTTCCAACCGGGTATAGTCGGTTTCATCATAGCCAGATTCGTCTTGCCGCAGGCACTCGGGAACGCGCCCGCCACATAGTACGACTGACCTTCGGGATTTGTTAGCTTAAGAATCAGCATATGCTCGGCAAGCCATCCCTCGTCACGCGCCTGTATACCCGCAATACGCAGAGCAAAGCATTTTTTACTGAGCAGGGCGTTTCCGCCGTAACCCGAACCGATAGACCATATCATGCGCTCTTCGGGGAAGTGGCTGATGTACTTCTCATCGACATTGGGAATGCACGGCCATTTCGCGTCTTTCTCACCCTCGGCAAGCGGCTTGCCGACAGAGTGCAGGCAGCGTACAAAGTCGCCGTCCGTTCCGAGCTGTTCAAGAACAGCCGTACCGATTCTCGTCATTATTTTCATGTTAAAAACAACATACGGGCTGTCTGTTATCTCAACGCCGATTTTGGATATGAAAGAGCCGATTGGTCCCATCGAGAACGGGATAACGTACATAGTACGCCCTTTCATACATCCTTTGTAAATCGCTTTCATATCCGCTTTCAGTTTGTCCGGTGCAATCCAGTTATTTGTGGGGCCCGCGTCTTCTTCTTTCTCACAGGCAATGAAAGTGCGTTTTTCAACGCGAGCGACATCCGAGGGGTCACTGCGGAACAGGTAACAGCCCGGCTTTTTATCTTGATTCAGTTTTGTGCCTAAACCCGCGTCTACCATAGTGTCAATCATTCTCTGATACTCTTCTTGAGTTCCATCGCACAAATAGATGTCGTCCGGCTCGCACATTTCGGCGATTTCTTTAATCCACGCATTCAGCGCGGCGTGTTTTGTGTTTATTGACATTTATATGCCTCCTTCTATATATTTAGAGCATTCTATACTATTTTGCGTATAAATGCAATAGTGGAAATGTAAAATTTCCACTACTTTTCTATGATATTCTCGTCATCTTCACCCTGCGGCGGCACTAACGGTTTCAGCGGCGCGGGTGTGGGTGTCGGTACTTCAATCGGTTCGGGCGTTACCTCCGGTGTGGGCGTTGGTTCATCCTCCGGTTCAGGCGTGGGTTCGGGGTCGTCTTCAGACGGCGCGCCGGGGTCGTCGCGCCCTACATCGTTGTTATCCGGATTATCACTGTTATCTGTATTGGACGGCGCACCGGGGTCGTCGCGCCCTACGTCCGGTGTAACCATCGGGTCAACTAATATCGTGTTGGGCGGCGGGTCGATTTCACTCGCCGCGTTCAAGCCGCTAAGGGCGGCGGCAATAGAGACCGCGCCCAACGCGACAGATACTACTAAAATTGCCAGAACGAGCATTCCGCGTCCTGTTATCTTATAATGCCCCATATTACCCCCTCTTCGCCTATGCGGGCGGCATATATGCCGCCCCTACATCGCCATCGGGCGGCTGTCAACCGCTATCATCCGCTATCGGGCGGCTACTATCCACCATCGGGCGGCATATATGCCGCCCCTACTTGGTTACAAAATCCAAAACTTCTTTTAATCTCTGCGCTTCGTTCTCGATTGATAAGAATTGTTTTTTATGCAGGTTCTTTCTCTCACCAATAAGCTCACGCACACGCTGTATCTGTTTTTCAAGCGCGTCAAGCTCACCGTTGTGCCGCGCAACGATTTTATCCGTCTGCTGGGCGAACGTTGCCGCGTACTCGTTAAGTTTGGTAACACGCTCGATACCATCGTTCAAGAGCCTGTCAAAGTCAAAACCCGACGCTCCGACAATTTTCATTATTATCGCGCGTCTTGACTCGGCGGGAAGCGAATCAGGCAGCGTCTTCATGTACTCTTCAATGAGATATATGGTATCCGTACCCCCGATTTTCATACTGAGAGCCCGATAAATCTCCTCAACTTCCATGAATTTATCGGTATCCGTACTAAGCGCGGGGGAATCATCCCAAAATGAGGAGTCATTCATTCTCTCACCAGCTTCGCTCGTTATTCCCAATTCGCCCCATTTGTCACTCGGTGTCTGCGCGAAAGGATTGGAGACCGACTGCTCAACCCGGACTTCCTCCGGCTCCGCAATCATCTCAACGTCAGGTATAACGACAGGCGTTGACTCAAAAACCGTCGTTTCCGTCTCATTCTGAGTTTCCGTAATGTCCGCGGCTTCCTCAGTTTTCCTTACCATTCCCATGCGTTCCAACACGTTCATAACCTTGGGCGGGTCATTCTTCATAGGTTTCACCCCTTAATCAGGTATCGGGTCAAAGTTCATTATATGTTAAATTTTTCCCCATGTCAACCCCTGAACCTTTTCATTTCTACAACTTTTGCATTTTTGAGTAAATTTTTCAAAAAATATATAAAATATGTCTTGACATATATCCATTTTGGGTTTACAATCAATATAACAAACCCATCTTGGGTATATTCATTAGGGGGTCGTCATAATGACATTAATAACGCAAAAAGAATTATGTGAGTATTTGGCGTTAAAGCGCGAAATAGAATCACAGAAACAGCGAGCAGACGCGCTCGAGTATCAGGTGCGGCGCGGGTATGAGACAAGCTGGTGGACAAGGCATAAACCGCCTGCCGCCGTAAAGACCAATCTTATCGCCAAGAAGGTCGGATTGGAGGTCAGCATCTTCAAAAACCTAGAAATCTTGGAATCGCAAACTCTCAGAGTTGAAGAGGCTATTCAAGCCATTGACGACTCGCTTCTGCGCGAAATCCTGCGGCTAAGGTACATAGACGGTCTTGAGTGGGACAAGCTCGGTGACAAAATCGGTTATGTTACAAGGCAGTGTTTCCGTTTTCACCGAAAGGCTCTGAACGAGCTTTATCGCACACAATGTGTAGGTGAGTTGGAATTTGTAAAGTGACTAAAGGGCGCGTATTTCGCGTCCTTTTTGTCCGCTCAACTGTCCATGCGCTCCTTAACCCCTTGCCACTGCTCAAATGACACCAATATCTGTCTCGGTTTCGAGCCTTCGCCCGAACCGAGCAAGCCCCGTTCTTCAAGTTGGTCAACTACACGCGCCGCGCGTGCGTAACCTAATTTAAGGCGGCGTTGCAGCATTGAGGTCGAGGCTTGTCCGACCTCTAAAATTATATCCATCGCCTGTGTCAAAAGGGGATCCGTATCATCGTGACTGCTGAAAGACTGTGATTTTTTATCGTCCTCGGGCGGACGGCTGATTTGCTCAAGCACATCATCGTCATACGCCGAAGCGGAGTTGTCTTTAATAAACTTCACAACCTCTTTGACTTCCTTTTCATGCACAAAGCAGCCCTGAACACGCGATATTTTAGAGCCGAGCGGCGCGTAGAGCATATCCCCTTTTCCGATAAGACGCTCCGCGCCCGTTGAATCGAGGATTATACGCGAATCCATGCCCGAAGCGACAGTAAAAGCAATTCTTGACGGGATATTGGACTTCATCAATCCCGTGATTACGTCCGCCGACGGTCTCTGCGTTGCCACTACCAAGTGCATTCCGGCGGCTCGCGCCTTTTGGGCAATCCTTATGACCGAATCCTCGACTTCTTTGCCCGCGACCATCATCAAATCGGCAAGCTCATCTATTATTATAACCATTTGCGGGACTTTAGGCAACTCCTCGCCGTTAATCGCCATATTATAAGCGAAAATATCACGCACGCCGCGCTCCTGCATGAGCCTGTACCGCTTTTCCATCTCATACACCGCCCACTGCAAGGCGGACGATGCCATCTTGGGGTCTGTGACGACAGGCACGAGCAAATGAGGTATACCGTTGTAAATGTCCAACTCGACCATCTTAGGGTCAATGAGTATGAGCTTCACTTCCTCCGGGCTTGCTTTGTATAAAAGGCTGATTATCAATGAATTAACACACACGGATTTACCCGACCCGGTCGTTCCCGCGACAAGCAAGTGCGTGAGCCTGAAAATATCACCCACGATACTCGTACCGCCTATATCCTTGCCAAGCGCGAAAGCGAGCCGCGAATCCGCGTTGGAGAACTCATCGCTCTCCAAAACATCGCGCAGATAGACCATACTTACAAGCCTGTTGGGAACTTCAATACCCACCGTTCCCGCTTTGCCGGATACCGGAGCGATACGCACTCTGTCAACGCCCAGAGCGAGCGCGATGTCGTCCGCGCGATTTGTCAGCTTGTTAAGCGTCATCCCCTGAGCGATTTCAAACTCATAACGCGCAACGGACGGGCCGCGCACGACATTTACCAAATCGGCTTCTATGCCGAAGCTCTTTACGGCTTCACAGAGGCGCAATGAGATATTCCGCGTCTCCTCGGAGTGATCGGGCGCGTTCGTTATAGAGCTTCCCGGCAGCAGTGACAGCGGCGGGAACACATACTGCGGTGATTCTATGGGCGGTCTCAGCACAGACGGCGCGGGGCGCGTAATACGCGGCGCGGCGGCTTGCGCTATTGGCGCGGGTGTAGGTTTGCCCGGCTGATAGTCCTTCAATGAGATAAACCCCGGGGGCGGTTGATTACTCACCTCTTCGGCTTCAACGCTCTCAACGATGGGAGAGGTTTTCCCCAACGGTTCATCGCTGTCCCCGAACGATTTGCCGCGATTTACAGGTTCGTCAAACGGCAAGTCATTATCTTCCTCAGAGATGCGGCGCGAAGCTCCGGGGCGGTCAATATCAATGTCCTCGGCAAAACGTTTTTTAATCGGCGGATTGTCAACAGGCACATCATATTCAAAGCGTTTGGGACGCGCAACTTCCATCTTCGCGTACTTAGGTCTTTCGGGTTCAGGTTCATATTCCTGCGGGCGGTGGTCGCGTATAGCGTCAATCACGCCGACAACGTTAACGCGGAACACGATTACCGCAATTATAAACGCTCCGATTATGAACAGTATCCCCGCTCCAACGCCGCTGAACAGCGTTTTGAAAAGTACGGCAAGCAAACCGCTGATTACTCCGCCCTCCGCCCATAGCGCGGGAAATACTCCCCACCCGACCTCCGAAATTTCGGGCAGCTTGCCAATCCACAGATATAGCAGTCCCCCCAGCCACAGCGGCGAGAGCAGAGCGCACCAGACGCGCAGACGTACCGGACGACCCCTGTGGAATAGAAGTATGAACGCGGCGGCAAGTAGGACGAGCGGGAACACATACGCGCCGTAGCCTATAAACCGCGACATAACTCCGGTCAGAAAGTTAAGAAACAACGCTTTTACCCCGACAAGCCCCAGAAAGCAGAAAATGGATAAAAGGGCGCAGCAAAGCGCACCCACCTCACGTCTTATCGGTGCGGGTTTAGCGGCAGCCTTTTTTGTTGGTGTCTTTTTTTGGGGCATTTCAATAATATCCTTATGTAATAATAAATGACGCTATAAGCGTTGCCGCGCCAACCATCAAGCAGTAGTACGAAAAACCTCTGAACGAACTCTTAACGACAAGGTATCTGATAAAACACAGCGCGAAATAGCCCGTCACGGCGGCAACAACCATTCCTAATATGTATACGGGAAAAACGCTCCAGTCAAAATCCGCCGAAAAAGCGTCCTTGACTTTGAACACGGTCGCGCCCAATATTGCAGGGACTGACATCAGAAATGACAGCTTCACGGCGAACTTTCGGTCAAAACCTCTGAACAAACCCGTTGAAATCGTAAATCCCGAACGCGAAAACCCCGGTATCATCGCGGCAAGCATCTGCATCAATCCAACAAACAGCACATCAATGACGGTCGCGGACTTTTCGTCTTTGTTACCCTTGGGCAAAGTGTCTGACAGCCACAGAATCCCACCCGTAGCCATCAGCGCGATACCGATAAACAATGACTCTGTTGACAGATTTTCCACCGTGCCGGAAAAAAACGCAACGACTATCAGCGGCAGCGATGCAACTATAATTAGAAACAACAGCCTTCGAGCGGGCGGAACTCTCACCGAGCGGTAGCTCTGCGGATTAAACAGTTTCGTAAACTCAATGAACATAGCCTTTATATCGTTCCAGAAGAATATACATACAGCTATCAATGTGGCGAAATGCAGCAGCACCTCAAAGAGAAGCCCTCCGGTTTCACTCATTGAGAAAAAGTTTTGAAAGATTGCCAGATGTCCCGAACTGGACACAGGCAGGAACTCGGTTACCCCCTGCACAAATCCCAAAAACATCGCCCACCATACCGACATTAATGTTTAACCCCCTTTCCCCTCAGCACACTCGAAACAGTTCTTATAACTATCTTAAAATCCGTCATAAAACCAATCTTCTCAACATAATCCCCGTCATATCGCGCTTTGTCGGGTATAGGCAGTTCATCGCGCCCCATAACCTGCGCCAGTCCGGTCAATCCCGGCCTTATGCCGTTCGCGCCGTATTTATCCCGCTCCGCTATGAGGTCGTCTTGATTCCACAGAGCGGGCCGCGGACCCACCGCGCTCATATCTCCGCGCAGAATATTCCAGAGCTGCGGCAGTTCGTCAATGCTGGAGCGGCGCAGGAACGCGCCGAGTTTCGTTACATATCCGCCGCCCATGAGGTGGGTCGGCACATCTTTAGGCGTATCTGAGCGCATTGTACGCAGCTTGTACAGCCAAAACAGCTTTTTGTCCTTGCCTGCACGCTTCTGCTTAAAGAAAATCTTTCCGGGGCTGTCCAGCTTTATCGCGGCGAAAACGAACGGCATGAACGGAAGCAGGACTATCAGCCCCAAAGCCGCCGCAATTATATCTATAAAACGCTTAATAAATCTATACACGTTCCACCTATTTTAATCGTATATCGTTCTTCGTAGGGGCGGCTATTAGCCGCCCGCGGACGACCAATGGTCGTCCCTACACGCCGCAATTCCCATCATCACGAAAAACAACGGAGTAACCATCGGTGTGCTGATTCCGAAAAACGCTTGCACACAATACGCGCCGATGGCGGCGGCGGCAGCCATCAAAACCGGATTGTCCCACACTTTCGGGAACACCTTTACGGCAAGCGCGCCGATAAACAGCAGAAACGCCGCTAATCCCAAGAAACCGTTGCAAATTGCTATTTGCAAATAGTCGTTGTGCGCCTTGTCAAATGTCGTGTTGGTGACTTCATATAAATGCTTCTGATGTTCCGTTAACGCCCACTCGAACGCATCCGGCCCATGCCCCAGCCACGGACTGTAAAACAGCTCCTGCACAGACGCTTTCCATAAAACGGCACGTCCCGATCCGAACATATCCTCGAAGTTACCGTGCAAAATCTCACGCGCCTGCCACACGATATTGGAGAAATACGCCGGGTCGTCCGGTGTAAGATGCGTATCGAGCCTTCCCATGAACTCAATACCCGCGAAAGCGACAACGATTATAACCGCAACCGCGATAAGCGCAAGTATACCTTTTCTTTTCACATTGAACCACACGGGTATAAAATGCAGTCCAAGCCCGATAATCAAGCAGGCAATCGCTCCCAGAAAATACATACTCCTGTACCAACCCGCGCCCCAGTACAGAACCTTCTCTATTCCTGTTTCACGGTAATGATCCCGCGCCGCGTAGACGAGCGGCTCAAGCACACCCAACAGAAATCCGGGCGACATCACAAGGAAAAGCCTTGATAACGCTTTCCTATCAGTAAGATTTAACACAATTATCAGCGTAATACCCGCCAGAACGCCGACCTTGCCGCCGTCCGCTCCTGCGGTCAGCATAAGTCCTATGGACAAAACCGTTGTTGCGGCGTATAACCAACGTATTTTCTTCTCCTCGCGTATAAACAGCACGGCGAAGAAGCAGACGGCGATTGCCACATACGCGCTGATAATATCAACATTGCCCAGCGTTGTTCTGAAAACCGCTTCGAGATAGTTATAGGGATAAATCCCCGCGACAGGTGTAGTGGAGGATTCAAGCCCGTATGGATACAGTTTGAATACATCCCAACCGACAAATTGCAGTATACCCAGAATTGATACTATGCAAGCCGAAACCCCGAATATGCTCCAATCGCGTTCTTTTGCGCGGAACATCCGCGAAGCGATAAAATATAATATCACATAAACGGTAATGCTGAGAATCCCGTCGTTCCTCTCCGGATAACCCTGCATGAAGAACGAAAATTCCTCTGTAAACCCAAGGTCTGAAAACACGGCGGACAGTACGACAAACAGCCAATACGCCGTTACGGCGATGTCCGGCACAGTGATGGTTTTTAAGCCGCCTTTTTTGCCTTTGGACTTAATCGTCCCCATAAACATCAGTTCCGCAAGCACAAGTATAGCGAGCAAAACAAATGTTGTTATCCATAGATACTTTGCCTTATGTCCTGTAAGTAAGATATATTTATCCGCGAGGAACAGCGGAAACACCGCGAGAATATTTATCACGCACAACTCTGCCCAGTACGAGCGGAGCTTGGTTCTCATGCCCTGCGCTTCCGCCTCTAAGTTCGCTTTACTGCCTGTTTTCTTTGCCATATGTTAATTTCTCCTTTTATTGTTCGTCTGCCTTCGGTCGGGCATGGAAACCCGACCCTACGGGAAACGCGAATTTGTAGGGTGCGGCTTCCATGCCGCACCGTGCATGAAAAATTGGGCATATGCGGGCGGACGAACGGCCGCCCCTACATATTATTTTAATAGGTATTCCAATTCTTGGCGGATTTGTTCGGGCGGTGGTGTCTCCCCGAACAGTATACATCGCAGAAGCATATTGTCAACAACGCGCAGCACCAAAACCGCGAACGCGGGGTCGCCCGTAACGCTCTCTATCACGGCGCGTTCGGAACTCAGCCGATTGTTCTCCCACACGGAGAGCCGTTCTATGGCGGACGCGAACCCGTCAACGCCGAACTGAATCTTCAGAGCTATACGAAAAACACGTTTTTCATCCGGCATGAGCATAAGCCTTTGCATGACGGTGTAGTAATATCTGTCGATAAGCGGCATACCCTCCGGCAGCTGTTCGTCAATCTGCGATGTAATCCGCTCATACTCATCGCATACCGCCGCCTCAAACAGTTTTTCCTTATTCTCAAAGTAGTAGTATAAGGTGGGCAGGGAACATCCGGCGAGTTTCGCTATATCGCGAATACCCGCCTTGAAGAATCCCTTCTCATCAAAAACTTCCAGCCCCGCACTGATAATTGTTTCTCTCATCCGTCCCCACCCATTGTTAATTGTTAATTACCATTATTAATTGTTAATTGTTATCTGTTAATTGCACTAAACCGCCGACCCGAACACCAGCCCGTCCTCGCCTCTGGTTATGCGGCAATTCGGTATTTGCGCCGAAACCAACTGCTGCTCCGTGCCGATTATAATTCTCACACCCGGATATACGGCGACACGCGCCCTGACCGTACCGTACCCCTCCTCAGCGAGTTTTATCTTAACTTCCTCCGTCTCTGCTTTAACCGCAATCAACCTCTCGTTGGTAGTACGCCGTGTGTACAACGAACGCTCCATCATTTCACGTTTATCGGGCGGCAGACGATTCTGCGACTCGAGCTGTTTGAAAAGCAGAAGCAAACGGTCTAAATCCGCGATATTTTTCTTGCAGACAATCTCCTCTTTCTCCAGCTCATGAGCGCGTACTATGAGCTGCGGGTCACTCCCCACTTCGATAACGGTAGGTACGGGGTTGTTCTTACCCCCTATGTGATAGCAGTCGATTTCATTTTTGGCGACAACGCGCCCTCCCATAATTATCGACCGCTCGCCGATTAGTTTTACAGAATCGGCGGTTTGTATATTCGCCTGCATAACAATCTGGGACTCAATAAAACTGGTCGCCATAACGCGCCCGGCCTGTATATACTTACTTCTAACAGAACCGCCCGCAATGATTTCACCCTTATACATACCGTGAAAGCCATCGCGTATAAGCACATTACCCGCCGCGTTAATAAAACCGCCCTCAACGCAACCGTGTACCTCAACGTTGCCGCCGGCCTGTACGGCAAATCCCGCGACAATATTCCCGTTGATAACCACATTGCCGATGAAGTTAATGTTCCCCGTCGATGTTGACACATCGCCGTTGACGGTATACGTCTCCATAACGCTCAGTTTGCGGTCATGGTAATCACACTGCCCGTTTATATGAGCGTAAAGCGAAAGCCCGTCTTCAGAAATATATGTGTTTTTCCCGGTTGGCAGTGCCGCTTCCTTGCCCTTCTGGGCTCTGACTACAATACCTTTTACCGTCATGCCGTCAACACCCGGTTCGGGCAGTGTTTTCGATGCCAGCAACTGACCCTGCGTAACATTTTCTATAAGTCCAAGGTCTTTATAATCCACCATGCCGTCTTCTTTTTGCTTGGGCGTGGCATTCCTCGAAATCCTGACATGAATCGTCATCTCCGCGTCCTTGCCCTTAACCGGCGGCGTTCCTTCCGCTATAAGCACTTCGCGGTCAAAAAGCGGCTCTTCCGCCATCTTGTTTATTGTCAGCTGACGCAGACCGTATACAATTTTCGCTTTTGCCAGCAAATCGTGTATTTCGGCAAGGGTAAGGTGTTTACCTCCGAACTTAGGCATTGTCATATGGATATTTGCTCGCATACCGTCCGCGGAAGCGATTACTTTGCCAACGCTGTCTATAGGCGGCGGCTTGGGAGGTTCCTGCGGCACTTCCGGCTGTTCGAGTGCTGTGTTTTCTATTATATCCGCCATTTTACCTCCCCCTCCCCCTTTTTGATACTGCGCTTTGCAGGGGCGGCTATTAGCCGCCCACGGACGACCAAAGGTCGCCCCTACATAAAATTAATTGTCGCATTGTTAATTATAATTGTTCATTGTTAATTGTTAACTGTTAATTGTTTAGTGTCCATTGCTATTACCAATTCCTCATTAGTCGGCACAACCAGTGTTTTCACACGCGCGGATGCCGCCGAGAGGTCGCCCTCACCCCGGCATGATTGGTTCTTTTCTGCATCAACTTCAATGCCCAGAAACTCAAGCCCCTCTAATATAATAGCACGCATACGGACATGATTTTCCCCCACGCCTGCGGTAAACACCAAAACATCAATCCCGCCCATAGATGCCGCCAACGCGCCTATGCTCTTTCTGACACTGTGTCCGAATATGCTTATCGCGAGCTTCGCGCGTTCGCTGCCTTTTTCGGCTTGGTCGAACAAATCCCGAAAATCGGATGCGCCACCCGACACACCGAGCATACCCGACTTTTTATTAAGAACATCCGTCACCTCTTTAACGCTCATACCGCGCTGTGAGCAGAGGTACTCCACAATCGCGGGGTCAATCAGCCCCGAACGAGTTCCCATGGGAACGCCCTCAAGCGGCGTAAGCCCCATAGTTGTATCAACTGAACGCCCACCGTCTATCGCCGCGAGCGATGAACCGTTGCCCAGATGGCACGTAATTATTTTAAGTTCCCCGATTGGCTTGTTCAACATTTCGGCGGCGCGAGCCGCGACAAAGCGGTGAGACGTGCCGTGAAAGCCGTAACGGCGTATCTTGTTCTCCGTATAATATTCATAAGGCAGGGCGTATATATACGCCTTAGGCGGCATCGTCTGATGAAATGACGTATCAAAAACGGCAACCTGAGGAACGCCCGGCATAACCTCAGCACAAGCGCGTATGCCAACCAGATTAGGCGGGTTATGAAGCGGGGCAAGCGGCACACAAGCCTCGATTGCCGCAATTACCTCATCGGTTATAAGCGCGGACTCTGAGAACTCCTCGCCGCCGTGGACGACACGATGCCCGACCGCGCCGATTTCATTCATATCTTTAATAACGCCGTACTCATTATCGGTAAGCAAAGCAACAACGGCTTTTACGGCTTCGGCGTGATTGTTAAGCGGAGTAAGTTTATCATAAGTTTTGCCGTTTCCGGAATGCTTAACATGACCGTCAACACCGATTCGTTCACATAATCCCTTTGCCAAAACGCTGTTGTCGTTCATCTCTATCAACTGGTATTTCAGCGAGGAACTGCCCGCGTTTATTACAAGTATATTCATACCGCACATTCTTTCTATCGGTTAATAATATCCATTGTACACGAAGTCTCCGTAAAAATCAATATATAGTTGACAATTTTTTCATACTATTATATTCTCATACTAACAAAAAACACGGCGCAAAAAAAACACGGGCGGCCAATGACCGCCCCTACAAATTCTCTCCATTGTTTTTCCTGTTTTCGTCAATTCTCTTGTGCAGATACTCCAGCGCGTCCGCTAGTCCGCCGACCGCGTCAATCAGCCCCTCTTCCACCGCATCGTCTCCGTATATGACACTGCCGACATCACCCGCGAGTTCCCCTGTCCTGAGCATAAGCTCCTTAAACCTTTCCTCGGAAATACGCGAAGTTTCCGTCACAAACCTGACAATGCGCTCCTGAATTTTCTCAAAGTACGCGAATGTCTGCGGTACGCCTATTACAACCCCCGTCAGGCGCACGGGATGTATCGTCATCGCCGCCGACGGCGCGATTAGCGAATACTGCGCGGCGGTGGCAAGCGGAACGCCGATTGAGTGTCCGCCACCCAATACAAGCGATACCGTGGGTTTTCTCATGCCGCGTATAAGCTCGGCAAGCGCAAGTCCCGCCTCTATATCACCGCCCACGGTGTTAAGGAGTATCAGCAGCGCGTCAATCTCGTCAGATTCCTCGATAGCGGCGAGCTGCGGCATTACGTGTTCATACTTCGTGCTTTTATTCTGCGGCGGCAGAAGCTGATGTCCCTCAATCTGCCCCACAATAGTTAAAGCGTGGATTGTCCCACGGCTCGAACGCGCCGTCAGCGACCCGAACTCCGTTACCTCCGCGCGTCTGTCCTCCGACATCTCTATGTTTTGATTTTCATCGGTCACGCAAAAACCCCCTCTTTTCCCCTTAATGTTTCCGAATTACACCGTATTTATGCGTAAAAACTAATTGTGTGAGGCCGCATATGAACGCTGTAGGTATCATCTCCGAATACAACCCCCTTCACTCCGGACACGTTTGGCACATCGAGCGCACCCGCGCCCTGTTGGACGTTGACGCGGCGGTCGTGTGCGTCATGTCCGGAAGCGTTGCCCAGCGCGGAGACATAACAATCCTGCCCAAATGGGAACGCGCCCGCGCGGCTGTTCTGAACGGCGCGAATCTTGTCGTAGAACTGCCCGCGCCTTACGCTTGCGCGTCCGCCGAGCAATTCGCTTTCGGCGGCGTGTATCTCCTAAACGCGATGGGAATTATTAACCATATTTCATTCGGAAGTGAGAGCGGCGATTTAGACGCGCTGAAAACCGCGCAATCCGCGCTTGAAACCTCAACGGATGAATTTAAGGCTCTGATGTCACAGGGTCTTTCATACGCGGCGGCGCGTTCACGCGCGGCGAATTTCCCAAGCGGCGCGAACGACCTTCTCGGAATATGTTACCTTAGCGCGATAAAATCAATGGGCGCGGACATCACTCCGATAGCAATAAAACGTACAAACTGCCTGTCGGCATCGGAAATACGCCGCCGCCTGTTTGCCGGGGAATTTCCCGAACTGCCCGAACCGCCCCGTAGCGAGCTGACATCGCTCCAATCCGGCGAACAGTTGGTATTGGCGGCTCTGCGCGACATGAGCGTTGATGATTGGGCGGACTTACCCGATATAAGCGAAGGCTTGGAACACAGATTTTTCGCCGCCGCCCGTTCTGCGAAAAATCTTGACGGGCTGTATATGTCGGTAAAATCAAAACGCTACTCGCTGTCGCGTATCAGGCGCATTGTTCTATGCGCGTTCCTCGGTATTCCGCGCACAGACGACCCGCCGCCGTATATAAGGGTTCTGGCGTTTGACAAAAGGGGCGCGGAACTGCTCAAACGCATGAAAAAAACATCATCGCTGCCCATAATAACAAAGCCCACGCATTATCGCGAGCTTGGCTCGGCGGCAAAATCTTTTTTTGAACTGGAGTGCCGCGTAACCGATAAAATCGGAATGTTTTACAGTGATATTCGCCCCTGCGGTCAGGAATTACGGGAAAATCCATTTATTTATACATCGATTTAATTTTGTAAATTGTAGGGCGCGCATTGCGCGTCCGCCGCTCTAAAGGAGGAATTGTTATGAAAAATCACGAAATCTACCTGTACGGAATGGTGACAAAAACCAACGGTTTTTTACTGAGGGGAGACTTCCCGAAAGCCGATGATTATGGCGAGGTAAAGGAGCGTTACACGCTCCCGGGCGGTGAAACAGGCACGGCGGCGATTGTGCTTGCTTCGCTTGGGTGTAAGGTGAAGTTAGACGGCAACTATCTTGGAAAGTACACAAAGGATTTAACACACGACTTCTATAAAAGAATCGGGGTTGACGCGTTGGCTCTGCGTTACGACCCCGCTTATGACGGTATCGAAGAGTTTGTTATGGTTGACAGCACTACACGCACTAATTTTTCCACATTCGCCGCTTATTTCGAGGATTATTGGCAGCGCGGAATCATACGTTGGAACACTCCCAATGAAGATGATATTCGCAACGCAAAAGTTGCGGGTATTGACCCGTTTTTTGACAAACAGGCGATTCTCGCCGCCGAATATTGTCACAAGAATAATATTCCTTATGTTACAATCGACGAAAAACCGGATAACGAAGTGATTAAACACGCAAGCATAGCCGCCGTTTCAAGTGAATATATACGCAACCATATTTCGGATTACCACACTCCCGGCAACGAGAAAGACGGCAAAATCAAACTGCTTAAAAAGTTTGCTGAGTACACAGACGCTCTTGTGATTCTCACGGGCGGAGGCGGCACGACTTATTACGGCAGGGGCGGTGAAGTCAAGGAATTTGACGCATACAAAGTCGATGTGGTAAGTACGCTCGGCGCGGGCGATTCGTTCAAGGCGGGGTGTATCTATGCGTTAATGCGCGGTTATGACGATGACACGACCGTGCGGTTCGCGGCGGCTGTAGCGGCAGTTGCCTGCACGAAATTTCCGATTGGGTTGAATCCTCCAACCCTAAGCGAGGTTGAAGCGTTGATGTTGTAGAGGTATGAACCTCAAATCGTGTTGATTGACATATCGTCAGATATATAGTAAAATGCGGTATGCTTAACGTGAGGTGGAGAAACTTTGAGTGTGCGCCGTGATTATGAACTGATTGACTGCTCATCGGGCGAACGCCTTGAGCGATGGGGCGAATATATCCTCATACGCCCCGACCCGCAGATTATCTGGAAAACCCCGAAAACCCACAAACTCTGGAAAACACCACACGCCCGCTATGTCCGCTCCGACAGCGGCGGCGGGCATTGGGAGTACAACGCCGAGCTGCCGAAACGCTGGGAACTCACTCACGGCGGTCTGAATTTTTACATTGGCGCGACAAATTTCAAGCATACCGGGCTGTTCCCCGAGCAATCCGAAAACTGGGAATTTCTTAAAAATTCCAAAGGCTTGAAGGTCCTCAACCTATTCGCCTATACCGGCGGCGCGACGCTCGCGTGCGCCAAAGCCGGAGCTCTGGTGACGCATATAGATGCCGCCAAGGGCATGATACAGTGGGCAAAAGACAACGCCGCGCTGAACGGCATCACAAATGTGCGTTGGATTGTTGACGACTGCTCCGCGTTTGTTGCCCGTGAGACAAGACGCGGCAGCCGTTACAACGCTCTCATACTCGACCCGCCCTCCTACGGGCGCGGTCCCGGCGGGCAGACATGGAAGCTCGAGGATAATCTGTACGATCTGCTCACACTCTGCAAGGATATTTTAAGCGAAGACTACTCATTCGTACTGCTCAACACTTACACAACCGGGCTGCCGCCGCTCGCTCTGGCGCGGCTTTGCGAATCTGTATTCGGCGGCAAATCCCGCGCTTATGAGCTTGGGCTGCCCATAACCACAGGCGGCGTTTTACCCTGCGGCGCGTCATGTGTTGTAACAAATAAGAAACCAATCTATGGCTCCGGCAAAGGAAAAATGTGGATATCTGATGATTTTGAAGCTCCTCTTGAATGGGAACTTTGACGATGATATAATATAAATATTAGGAGGGTTGCCATTATGACACAAGCCCATGATTTTCTATATAACGAGGTATCAAAACTCCCCGTTGAAAAAGTAGATACAGCCATATCATTTATACGTTTTTTAAGAACACAGCAAGAACTCGAGCTTTTAATCGACCCTGTCGAAGAAAATGAGCTGCACGGCATATTGAAATCCGGCGAATTTATCGGCTCATCGGAAGTCTTTGACAAAATTATGGCAATGCCCAATGATTAAGTATAGTAAAGAAGCCGAGAAATTTATATTATCGCAGGGCAAAGCTGTTGCTCTGCGGTTGTATAAATCTATCGAAAAGCTCCCGCTTGGTGACGTGAAGCGATTGCAAGGAAAGAAAAAACTGCCGCTGTATCGATTGCGTGTCGGCGATTTTCGTATTGTATTTTCATATGAGCGGGACACTATTTTAGTTTTACGCGCGGATAACCGAGGAGATGTGTATAAGCGAATATGAACCCATTTATTCAAATTGAAAACATAACATATAAATACCGCAACGAAGAGCTTGCGCTTGACGGTGTATCGCTCGGCATAGAAAAAGGCTCGTTTGTCGCCATAGTCGGTCATAACGGCTCGGGCAAATCCACACTGGCAAAGCATCTCAACGCCATCCTGCTCCCAACCTCCGGGCGCGTGCTGATAAACGACATGGATACATCCGACCCCGCAAACACGATAGAGATACGGCGCACTGTCGGCGCGGTGTTCCAAAACCCCGACAATCAGCTCGTTGCGGCGGTCGTTGAGGAGGATGTGGCTTTCGCGCCCGAAAATCTGGGCGTTCCGCCGTCTGAAATACGCGAGCGCGTTGACAAGGCGTTGAAAGACGTTGGTATGTACGACTACCGTGAACACGCCCCGCACAGATTATCCGGCGGTCAGAAACAGCGCGTGGCAATCGCCGGGGTTATAGCAATGCGCCCCGGGTGCATTGTTTTTGACGAACCGACCGCCATGCTCGACCCATCCGGGCGGCGCGAGGTATTGGCGACAATCGGCAAACTCCGCGATACTTACGGGATTACAATGATATTGGTAACACACCACATGAACGAGGCGGCTCTCGCCGACCGCCTTATCGTGATGAATAGAGGCAAAATCTTTCTTGACGGTACGCCGGAAGAGATATTTTCGCAGGTGGACAGGCTTGCCGAAGCGGGCATGAACCCGCCGCACACCGTAATGCTGCTACACAGGCTGAAAGAGGCGGGATGGGACATCCCTGACGGCGCGCTGACACATGACGGCTGCGCCGAAGCGATACGAACGGCATTGGGGGTGCGCTGATATGTACCTCTCCACCGAAAACCTCACGCATACTTACGGCGCGGGAACGCCGTTTGAACGCCGCGCGTTGGACGGCGTTAACTTCAGCGTTGAACTCGGCGAAATGCGCGGCATAATCGGGCATACAGGCTCGGGTAAATCCACACTTATACAGCACTTGAACGGCTTGTTAAAACCCGGTTCAGGGCGCGTTCTTCTCGATGGCAAGGATGTCTGGGAGGGCAGCATACGCGAACTGCGTTTCAAAGTCGGATTGGTGTTCCAATACCCTGAGTATCAGCTTTTTGAGGAGACAGTAGCGGCGGACATAGCGTTCGGCCCTAAAAACATGGGATTGCAGGGTGCGGAACTCGAAACCCGCGTGGACGAGGCGTTGGCGTTTGTAGGTCTTGACGAAAGCGTTAAGACTAAATCGCCTTTCGACCTCTCAGGCGGTCAGAAACGCCGCGCGGCAATCGCGGGAGTTATCGCCATGCGCCCTCAAGTACTTATACTCGATGAACCGACCGCCGGGCTTGACCCTCGCGGGCGTGACGCGCTGTTGGAGCGCATAAAATCCTACCACCGCGAGCGCGGCGGCACGGTAATACTGGTAACCCACAGCATGGACGAACTGGCAAAGACAGTTGACAGCGTTACCGTCATGTCAAAAGCCAACATTCTGCTTGAGGGAACACCGCGCGAAGTGTTCGGGCAAGCCGATGTGCTTGAGCGGCACGGTCTGACCGTACCGGGCGTGACAGCGGTCTTCCGCCGCCTCGCCGCAATGGGCGTTGACGTTGACCCCTCGGTGCTGACAGTAGATGAAGGTGTAAAATCGTTGTTGGTGTTGAAAAATTCGCAGGGAGGTGATATATCTTGACCAATCCTAATTTTATTGATTTATTTGCCGGCATTGGAGGATTTCATCAAGTTTTTACTTCGCTCGGAGCAAATTGTGTATATGCAGGTGACTATAACACATCGGCAAGAAAAACTTACGAAACAAATTACGGTTTTGAACCTGATGGAGATATTAGAAAATTAAATCCGCAAAATATACCGGATTTTGATATTTTGTGTGCCGGCTTCCCATGTCAGCCTTTTTCCATTGCCGGAGTATCTAAGAAAAAATCGCTTGGAATGGAACACGGTTTCGAGGATAAAGAACAAGGAAATTTATTTTTTGAAATTATCAGAATTATTCAAACCAAAAGACCAAAAATTATGTTTTTAGAAAATGTAAAGAACTTGAAATCTCATGATAATAAAAACACATGGAAAATAATCCATCAAACTTTAATTGATAATAATTACTATGTATTTGAAAAAATTATTGACGCTCAATATTATGTTCCGCAGCACAGAGAAAGAATATTCATAATTTGTTTTGACAAATATGTTTTCCCTGATATTAACTTTGAGTTCCCTGAATGCCCTCAAAAGAGAATTGTTGAATTGAAAGATATTGTTGAAAAAAAAGTTGACAGTAAATATACCTTAACTGATAAATTGTGGCAATATTTGCAACTGCATAAAGAAAACAGTCTTAAAAAAGGAAATGGGTTTGGTTTTGGTTTGGTTGATTTAGAAAAAGATACAGTTACACGGACAATGAGTGCCAGATACTATAAAGACGGTTCTGAAATCTTAATAAAACAAAAAAATGACAATCCGAGAAGGCTGACCCCAAATGAGGCAAAACGGCTTTTCGGTTATCCGGAAAATTTTATTATTCCGGTATCTGACTGCCAAGCGTATAAGCAATTCGGAAATACAGTTGTCATTCCCGCAATTAGACATATAGCAGAGCGAATATTTGAGACAACGGAAGAATACGCAAAAGGCAACGCCAGGGTTAATTCCGTACAAATGAGTTTATTTTAGGGTGGTGAAGTAATGTTAAACCAAGATGAAAGAAAAACAGTAAAGGAAATTGAAAGCAAATACTATATGCCCCCTCTAATCACAAGGTTAAACAACTTGATTGAAACATATGGATATAAGGACGCTTTTAGATATTTACATCCAATTATTAGAGACGCTCAAAATGAGGTAATTGAAATAATCGAAGAGAGAAAGAAACAGGGAATAATAAAAGATGTAAGTCAAGCATCTAAAACTGTTGTGGGAGCTGTCTTTTCAAATTGTATTGAGTATCTTTTTCTTAAAGCCAAAGAAGCAGGAGAGGTTAGAGCGGATATATATGTAACATCAAAAGTGAAAAAATTCGGAGATATAATTTCAATTATTGTGGACGGGGAAAGCCAAAAACCGGATATGGATCTTGTTTTTTATACCCTCGAAGATGAAATACCTAAGAATATGATGATTATTTCTCTTAAAACATCCCTAAGAGAAAGAGCGGGACAGACATATAAATGGAAACTATTATTAGAAATCGCAACGACAGAAAATCCGATTAAGGATAAATATAATATCGTATACCCGCTTAATAAAACCCCGCTTGTCTGTTTTGCGACTGTTAATTTCTATAATGAAATAAATAACCCCCAACACAGAGGAATGTTCAAGTTTTTTGACAAATCATTTATTGGAAAACCAATAGACGCAAATTTTATTGATAATCTATCAACACTTATTGATTATGTAAATGAGGAGTTATAATGCTTAAAGACGTAACCCTCGGGCAATACTTTCCGGGAAAATCATTTATACATCGGCTCGACCCTCGTGTTAAACTCGCGTTGGTGACGCTGTTCATCATCGCGCTGTTCGCCGCGAAGGGCATATACGCCTACGCGCTTGTCTTCGCGTGGCTCGCCTGTGCCGTTACATCGTCAAAACTGTCCCTGACAGTCTTCTTCCGCGGCCTGAAACCCCTCATATTCATCCTCGCGTTCACGGTGATACTCAACGCCCTGTACACACCCGGCGAACAGCTCGTAAAATGGTGGATTTTTTCCGTAACGCTCGAAGGCCTGCAAATGGGCGGTTTTATGCTCGCAAGAATACTTATGCTTGTAACCGGGACATTTCTGCTCACATACACAACATCACCCATCATGCTGACCGACGCGCTTGAGCGCGTGATGAGTCCGCTGAAAAATATAAAGCTCCCCGTTCATGAACTGGCAATGATGATGACGATTGCCCTGCGTTTCATCCCCACACTTATCGAGGAAACCCAAAAAATCATGAGCGCGCAGCAGGCACGCGGCGCGGATTTTGAAAGCAAGAACCTCATAAAGCGCGTCAAAGCCCTGATACCACTGCTCATACCGCTGTTCATCAGCGCGTTCCAACGCGCCGAGGATTTAGCCGTTGCCATGGAATGCCGCTGTTACAACGGCGGCGAGGGCAGGACACGTATGCGCGTCATGCGCGTGGAGTTCATTGATTACGCCGCGCTAACCGTAACACTCGCGCTCTGCGCGGCGGTCATAATCCTATGACGCGCAATATTGCTCTGACCCTGCGTTATGACGGCACGCGCTATCACGGCTGGCAGATACAAAAAAACGTCATAAGCGTGTGCGGCACGGTGCAGAACGCGCTGTCGCAAATCTGCGGGCATGAAGTGAGCCTTATGGGCTGCGGACGCACGGACGCGGGCGTTCACGCCGAGCGTTACACCGCCAACTTTCGGACAAGCTCAACCATACCCGCCGAACGTCTGCCGTTCGCGCTCAACAGCAACCTGCCCGACGACATCGCCGCCCTTGACGCGCGTGATGTGGAATACGAGTTCCACTCCGTGTTTTCCTGCGTGCGTAAAGAGTATACCTATCGTCTGTACCATTCCGCCCACCGCGACCCGCTGCTGGCTACACGTTCCCTGCACTATCCGAAGAAACCTCAACTCGAGGCGTGGCGGAACGCCGCCGAAAACTTTTTGGGAACGCATGACTTCGCCGCCGTCCGCTCAATGAACAGAAACCCGACCATAAAAAACACAATCAGGACGGTGTACGCTTTTGATGTGTACGAGGAATTTGAGAACCATTTCGCGTTCCGAATCGCCGCGAACGGCTTTTTATACAACATGGCTCGCGCAATGGTGGGTACTGTCCTCTACGCCGGGTTGGGCAAAATCGAGAGCGTCCCGGAACTGTTGGCATCGCTGAACCGCACCGCCGCAGGTCCGACCCTCCCCCCCTACGGCTTGTACATGACAAACGCGGAATACCCGTAGGGCGGAATATCCGTAGGGCGCAACGCCCTCGGTGCGCCGTCTCAAACAACATATTTACTTCACAAAAAGGAAAAAATCAAATGGATAACAGGAAACACTATCTTGACAATCTGCGGGCATTTACAATCTTGCTGCTTTTCCCCTTCCATATTTTTATGATTTATAATAATTGGGGCGAGGAGTTCTATGTCCGCGGCGAAGCTCTGTTGATTACAAGCGAATTTAACTCAATAGTCAGCTTTTGGATGATGCCGCTGCTCTTCGCGGTTGCCGGCATAAGCTCACGCTACGCGCTGAAAAAACGGAGTGCGGGTGAATACGCAAAAGAACGTGTCAGCAAACTGCTTTTGCCTCTGATTTTCGGATTGCTCTTAGTCGTCCCCATACAACCGTACCTTGCGGGGCTATTCTATAACGGGCAAGCTAACTATTTCGATTCATTCACAAAAGTCACGGATTTTAGCGGATATGACGGAGCATTCGCTCTCGCGCATTTATGGTTCATTCTTTTTCTGTTTGTGATTTCAATGGTGTGCCTGCCTTTTATGATTTGGTATAATAACAAAGGTAAAGGGACACTCGGCGATAAAGTGCCGCTGATATTTGTTATACTAATGGGGCTTCTCCCCTGTATCGGAAGTCTGGTTAAAATCGGTGGGCAGAGCTTAAAAAGCCCAACGGAGTATTTAGCGTATTTCCTATTAGGATACTTTTTCCTAAGCAATGATAAATTGCTCGAAAAATTGGATAGATACCGCTTCTTACTGTTGGGATTGACTGTCCTGTATTCCGGGTTCACAAGATTTATCATTGACGGTGAATTTTACGAAATGGCTTCTTGGCTTTGGATATTGATGATTTTGGGAATGGGCAGACATTATCTCAATTTCAAAGGTAATATCACCGCCTATCTATCAAAATCGTCATTCGGCATATACATTTTTCATCAGTCGTGGATTGTTATTGCGGCATTCTTTATATTTAAGGTGACAGACAGTCCTGTTCTGCAAATCCCGATAATTTTCCTGTCGTCAGTTGTTTTAACGTACTTAACATATGAAGTCTGCAAACGGGTGTCCGTTTTCAGCCGGATGTTCGGATTAAAGAAATCCCCGTAGGGGCGGCCGTCCCGTCCGCCCGCCGAAATTCCCCCGTCCCCCGTAGGGCGCAACGCCCTCGGTGCGCCGTCTCAAATAACGCGACCCCATCCCCCGTAGGGGCGGTCGTCCCGTCCGCCCGCGTCAAATGTAATGTTTCTATAAAATCTACAATTATTGGTGATTGAAAATGTCAGATTACAAAAACGGCAAATGGGCAAAAAAGATTATCGAGCTTCAAAAGCCGGATGGCAGCTGGGGATATTTTCATAGTTTGTCCATTCCGCAATCCGGGCAAGCGATAACCACGGAGCAAGCAATAAACAGATTGCGAAGATTAGGCTTTACAAAAGATGACGCGGTGATAAAAAAAGCACTCTCTTATATGCGCGACTGTTTTAAGTCTAAGGCAATACCCGATGGAAAAGAAAAGCGTATGGACTTTGATATTTTTTTAGACCTTATGCTTGCCGTTTGTATTAGAAAGTTTACCCGCGATGACGTTCTCGCAAATGAAGTTGCCGGAAAATGGCGTTGTATTGTTGAGGCGGCATTTTCGAGCGGCAAATATGACGGTGACGCATATATCAACACTTTGTATGAGGTGTTTGAACCAAAATACGGCACTGTGAAAAGACATAAAGAGCTTCTGCGGATAGATTATTATTACCCCATATCACTACTGGCGGGAGAGATAGACTCAAATATTGAAAAAGCGTATTTTGACTATATAATGAGTTCCGAAACAGGTTATTATTACGGATATTACGGCGCGATTACACGGCTTCCAAGTAATTTTTGCTCTAAAGAAGCGAGCTTATATTTGGCGGCGGTTGAGCTTTATTGCGAATATCCGAATAAATATTGCAAAGACAAATTGAAATTTGTCGTTGAATGGCTAAATAATAATAAAAACGCAAGCGGCAGGTGGGATATGGGCGCGATTGTAAAAAACGGCACATATTTCCCGCTTTCCGATTCGTGGAGGACATCCGAATCGAGAGAAAAAGACTGCACTTATCGAATACAAAATATAATTAACGCCGTATCGTCCCCGTAGGGGCGGCCGTTCGTCCGCCCGCGCATCAAACACAACCCGTCCCCCGTAGGGGCGGCCGTCCCGTCCGCCCGCCGTCCCACACAACGCGACCCCGTCCCCCGTAGGGGCGGCCGTCCCGTCCGCCCGCGTTTCCCACATCAAACAATTTACATTTCAGGAGGCATATATGATTGAATATACAAACAACCTCAAGAACATAAACGAAGAAATGCTGACCGGATTTTTTGTCGGATGGCCTAATCCGCCCTCACAATCAGCGCATATGAAAATATTAGAAGGCAGTTATTGCGTATGGCTTGCGATAGATACGGAAACGAATAAGGTTATTGGTTTTGTCAATTTTACGCAACCACGACAGACAGAACTGCGAATAACAGGTGACGGGCGGTAAATGACCGTCCCCACAGAAAGGTCATAACCATGCCGGAAACTACTAACGAACCCGTAATAAAACGCTCGGTATTTGGCAAAGAGAAGCGTAAAAAGCCGCCGAAACTCAGCCGTATGCTAAGTTTCATCTTTTTCGCGGCGTTTTTCGCCGTTGTTTTGGGCGGTTTGGGCATATTCTGGCTTGTGCGCGATGACCTCAGCGAAAACCCTTTGAGTAGCTTCGCTAAGGATTTATCATGGAATCTGCGCCGCAGGGCGCAGACCTCCGCTGAAAAAATAATCTTTGACGGGCATATTGATAACGCTTACGCGCCGTTCAAAGAGGGATTAGCGGTCTTGACTGCAAACCGCCTTGTGTGTTATGATGCTGTCGGAAGGGAAATCGTATCCGCCGAACGCACCTTCAAGAAGCCCTGCCTGCTCTCCTCCCCCAAAAACGTGCTGGCGTTCGACCGAGGCGGCGACACCTTTGTACTCGTCAACGAACGCGGCATACTGCTTGACGAGCGACCCGAACGCCCCATCATAACCGCGAGCCTCAACCGACAGGGCTATATCGCGCTCGTCACACAGGCGGACAGATATAAATCACTTCTAACAGTCATGGACGACAAAGGCGGCTTGATTTTCAAATATTACTCCCCAGATTATTATATCCTCGATGCCGTCCTGTCCCCCGACTCCAATATGGCCGCGCTCTCGTTCGCAGGCTTCGAGGACAACTGGATTAAGGGACATATAAAAGTGTTCGACCTCACGCTTTCCGATGGTGATGAAATAATCGGCAATCCCGCCGCCGTACTCAGACCGGGAGACGATGACGGCCTTGTTACCGAGATAATTTTCCAAAAAGGCGGAAATATTTCGGCGGTTTGCGAAAAAAGTATTTCCTTTTACAGCTTGGATGGTGTATTATTAAATCGCGCGGATTTTTCCGTCATGCTGGATTACTCCGTCATCAGCACAGGTATAGCCGTCCGCTCGTCACGCACCGATGCCGGAATGGAGAGCCGCCTTGACCTTTTCGGCTTTGACGGCGAACTTATTGATTCAACCGTGCTGAATGAGGAGATAATATGTCAGTCGGGCGGCGGCGATTATGTGACACTGGTAACAAGCCGCAGCATACGAGTTTACGACCGGATGTTAGCTCTGAAATCTGATGAGCCGAACGAATCGCACACACGCCGCATACTTCAGCGCGACAACGGAACAATGTTTCTTATATTCAACGACCACGCGCTGATTTACAGCCCGTAGAAAGAGGTTTATATATTGAAGAAATTCAAAATATATCTTGATAATTGTTGCTTCAACCGTCCTTTTGATAATCTTTCTCAAGATAAAGTCCGTTTTGAGTGTGAAGCCGTGTTATCTATTCTTAAAAACTGCGAAGATGGAATATGGGATATTTTCCGAAGTGATGTGTTGGATGATGAAATTGACAAAATCCCGAATTTGGTCAATAAAATTAAAGTTTTAATGTTGTATTCATCAGCTTCAATAAATGTGGAAATAAGTGATATGATTATCCGCAGAGCCAAAGAGTTTCAAAGCACAGCAAATATCAAACCCTTTGACGCGCTTCATTTGGCAAGTGCCGAACAGGGCGGTGCCGACATTCTTTTAACTACAGATAGAAAGTTTTTAACTAACGCGGCAAAATCTGATGCAAAAGTTAGAGTTTCCAACCCTGCAATATGGATAACGGAGGTTATGTACAATGATTAGCAGTTTAAGCGAGATTAGGGAAAAAGGATTTGACGCACTCACGAAGGAGTTAGGTCCTTCCGGTATGGCTATTTTTATCCGTCAGTTTGAAAGCGGAAAAGGTAACTATACCGAAGAACGCGATGAATTGTTAAAAGATTTAACCATTGATGATATAGCTGCCAGTATTAAAAGACGAAGAGGTGCTTAATGTCTCTTATCATAAACATTGCCGTATTGGCATTTTTGGCGTTTCACACATATAACGGTTTTAAGAAGGGATTTTTCTTAACTACCGCTTCTATTGTGATTTTTTTCGCGTCCATAATCGCCGGCGCGACAATGGCGAATAACTATGTCGAAAAAACCTCCGGTATTTTTGACAGTATACTCGACTGGGTAGCGGAAGACGCGACAGAGAGCGCGATAGCAAAGGTCAACTCCGGCTCTCGTGACCTTACCGAGGTTCAGCTTCATAACGTAATCGGCGAAGCGTTCGAGTCACTGGGCTTTTCTCCTACAGCGACAGGCTACCTCGCCGAACAGGTGAGGAACACGGTCGCGGCGAGATCCTCCCCGTTATTATACGAAACCATATCCCATTACTTTATCCGCGCGATAGCTTGGGTCGCGCTGTTTCTGGCGGGATTTGCCCTATGCTCCCTTATCTTGTCGCTTGTTGTAAACTTTGTCGGAACGGCTTTCAAGCTCCCCGTTATCAGACAGCTCGACATGATGGGCGGTATACCGCTCGGACTTCTTAAAGGCGTGCTTACGATGATGGTTATCGGATTTGTCCTGCGCTATACGGGGTTTGTCGTCCCCGATGAGATAATGGACGCGGGATTACTGAGATTTTTTATTAACAACAATTTATTCGGCGGAATAATCAATTTATAAAATCAGGGGATTTAACTATGCAGAATATGTGTACACGCTGCCATAAATATATGGCGGTGGTGTTTATAACCAAACTTGAGGACGGCAAAACCACGAACGAGGGTCTTTGCCTTAAATGCGCGACCGAACTCGGCATAAAGCCCGTTAACGACATACTCAAGCGCATGAACATAAGCGAGGACGACCTCGATGCCATATCTGATGATATGCTCGACGCAATGACCGGGTTGAGCGATATGTTCGGCTCAGACGATGACGAAGACGATGAGAATGATGACGGCAAAACCGCGACATTCCCGTTTCTTCACAAATTGTTCAGCTCCGGCGACAATCCCGTTCCCCCAACACCGCAGCAGCCTCCGTCCGGCGGTCACCGCGCCGCGTCAGGACGAAATCCCGAGGACAAAAACCGCGCCCCGAAACGCAAATTTCTTGAAAGTTACTGCATTTCACTGAGCGCGCGCGCCAAAGAAGGCAAGCTCGACAGCGTCATCGGGCGCGAGGACGAAATAGAGCGCGTCCTGCAAATACTCAACCGCCGCCAAAAGAACAACCCATGCCTTATCGGCGAGCCGGGTGTCGGCAAAACCGCTATCGCCGAAGGTCTGGCGCAGCGTATCACAGACGGAAACGTACCGCCTAAACTGAAAAATAAAGAGATTTACCTGCTCGACCTTACCGCTGTTGTCGCGGGAACTCAGTTCCGCGGGCAGTTTGAGAGCCGCATGAAAGGGCTTATCGAGGAAATAAAGAAACTGGGGAACATAGTGCTTGTCATAGACGAGGTTCACACGCTTGTCGGCGCGGGCGATGCCGAGGGCAGCATGAACGCCGCGAACATACTCAAACCCGCGCTCTCACGCGGCGAGATTCAAGTCATAGGCGCGACAACTTTCAACGAATACCGCAAGCATATTGAAAAAGATGCCGCGCTTGAACGGCGTTTCCAGCCCATAACCGTATCCGAGCCGAGCATTGAGCAGGCGACCGAAATCATGTTCGGCGTGGCGCATTATTACGAGCAGTTCCACGGCGTGCGTATATCTCCCGAGATAATAGCCGCCGCCGTTAATATGTCGGAACGCTATATAACCGACCGTTTTCTGCCCGACAAGGCAATCGACCTCATTGACGAGGCGTGTTCGGGTCTTAACCTACATGACGCGAATATAAACGAAGCCGAAGCTATCCGCATGGAACTCGAATCCATCCGTGCCGAATACGCTGAAACCCTCTCCCACGCGCAGATTCCCAACAGCGCGTACGCCCGTATGGCAGAGCTGAAAACCGAAGAATCACGCCTTGAAAACCGCTACGCCGAGATTCAAGAGGCGGGCGTTCCCCCGCTGACAATAGACCACCTCGCCCGTGTCATCGAGCAGTGGACGGGTATCCCCGCCGCCAGTATACAGGAACAGGAATACGAGCGTCTGGCAAAACTTGAGGACAGGCTGAAAGAACGTCTTGTCGGTCAAGACGAAGCGGTAAAATCCGTGTCCGCCGCTATAAGGCGCGGGCGTGTGGGCATATCCGCGAAGAAAAAGCCTGTGTCGTTTATCTTTGTCGGTCCGACAGGTGTCGGTAAGACCGAGCTTGTCAAATGTCTTGCACAAGACTTGTTCAGTGCGCCTGAAGCCTTGGTGCGCCTCGATATGTCGGAGTTCATGGAAAAACACGCCGTGTCGCGCATTGTCGGTGCGCCTCCCGGCTATGTCGGTTATGACGAAGCGGGTCAGCTCACCGAGAAGATACGCCGTAAGCCTTACAGTGTCGTGCTTTTCGACGAGATTGAGAAAGCCCATCCCGATGTGCTGAACATACTTCTGCAAATCCTCGACGACGGGCATATCACCGACGCACAGGGGCGCAAGGTCAACTTCCAGAACACGGTTATCATTATGACCTCCAATGCCGGAAGCGACCGCACCGCAGGACTTGCGGGCTTCGCCCAGTCACAGACTGCACAGAGCAATGAACGCTCGATGAAGGCGTTGACCGATATTATGCGCCCCGAGTTCCTCAACCGCGTTGACGAAATCGTTACATTTAACCCGCTCAACGAGGAGAATTTTACGGATATAGCAAATATCATGCTCGGCGACTTGAAAACCGCGATGGAGCAGAACAGCTTGACACTCACATATGACGATTCTTTAATCGGCTATCTTGTCAAAAAGTCGTTCTCGGTCAAATACGGTGCGCGTAACCTCCGCCGCCTGATACAAAAAGAAGTCGAGGACGCAATAGCGTCCAGACTTATCAGCAATTACGCGGACAATATCACATCCGTCCATGTGTCCGTGTCGGACGACACGGTGGTTTTGTCGTAGTCTATAGTAATTTTTTATGACAGGAGGCGTATAAGTTGCTGACAGTAGACGAAATAAAGTCAATAGTAACTCCGGTGGCAGATGTTTATCCAATTCGCCGCGTAACGCTTTTTGGTTCTTATGCGAGAGGGGATGCAACAGAAAACAGCGATGTAGACATTGTAATCGACAGTGACGGAAAACTAAATGGTATAAACTTCTTTATTTATGCTGATAAATTGGCAAAAGCATTGCCTGTAAAGTCTGACATTTTTGAGTCAATCGAAATAAAAAAACCGTCATCGTTATACACACGAATCCTAACAGAAGGAGTTGTGTTATATGAGCGAGCGTAATTTTAAGAAGATTTTATTTGATAACCGTCCGGAGGTATAACAGGTGGACGAAATCCTTGAGCTTCGCGCCGAACTGGAAAAATATAATCACGCCTATCATGTGCTGGACGACCCTCTCATCTCCGATTTTGAGTACGACCAGCTCATGCAGCGTCTGCGTTATCTCGAGCAGATGAACCCGGATTCCGTAACATCCGGCTCTATAACTCAGCGCGTTGGCGCGAAAGCCGGCGGTGTCTTCGCTGAGGTCGAGCATACCGCGCGGCTATACAGCTTGCAGGACGTGTTCAGCGAAGACGAGCTGAAAAAGTTTGACGCGGGGCTTGCCAAAGACTTGGAGCAGCCCCCGGAATATATTGTCGAGCCAAAGGTTGACGGTCTGTCCGTTGCCATAGAGTACAAGGACGGCAAGCTGTTCCGCGCCGCGACGCGCGGCGATGGCAAAACCGGTGAGGATGTGACCGCAAACGTCCTTACAATAATAAATGTACCGAAAACTATTAAAAACGCGCCGCCCCGTTTAACGGTGCGCGGCGAGGTTTATATGCCTCTCGATGTTTTTGAAGCGTTGGCAAACGAAGAGACGCAAATCAGTTTTCTGGGCGGCGAAAAGCCCGCCCCGCGTTTCGCAAACCCGCGCAACGCCGCCGCGGGCGCGTTACGCCAGAAAGACGCAAAACTGACAGCCGAACGCAATTTGTCAATCATTATATTCGATGTCCTATCAACTGATACACTATCAACTGATAGGCTATCAGTTGATAGGATGTCCCAAATGTTTTTCAGCGGGGCAAATATGCTCGCCGTCATCGAAGCGTGGGGATTCCCCGCCATACCTTTCAAGGTCTGCAAGGATATAGAGAACGTATGGAAAGAGATAGTTAGAATCGGAAAGAAAAAGTATCCGTTTGAAATAGACGGCGCGGTTGTTAAACTAAACAGCTTTCCTCAGCGTGAGACGATGGGGTATACCTCACGCGCGCCGCGCTGGGCGGCGGCGTATAAATACCCGCCGGAACAGCTCCCGGCGGTGGTAACGGATATTGTAATTCAAGTCGGGCGCAGCGGCGTGTTAACGCCGAAAGCCGTTCTGTCGCCCGTTAACCTAGGCGGCACGACTGTCACAAACGCCACTTTGCACAACTCCGACTTCATAAGAGAGAAAGACGTGCGTATCGGCGACACGGTCTTCGTCCGCAAGGCGGGCGAGATAATCCCTGAAGTCGTTGAAGTCGATATGTCAAAGCGGCGTGAGAACGCGGTTTCCTACGAGTTTCCCGATAAATGCCCGGAATGCGGCTCGCCCGCCGTCCGCGAAGAGAGCCGCTCGGCGGTGTGTTGTATCGGCGCGGACTGCCCCGCGAAACTGCTTGGCAATCTGGCGCATTTCGTCAGCCGTGACGCAATGGATATAGAGGGATTCGGCGACAAGACGCTTGAAAAACTGCTCAAAGGCGGTTTTCTGCGAAAAGGCAGCGATATATATAAACTGACATACGATATACTATCGGCGGAGCTCTCCCCCAAAATGGCAAACAAACTGCTGACAAACATAGAGAAGTCAAAGACGCGCGGCTTGGCAAGGGTTCTGTTCGCTCTGGGTATCCCGCACTTGGGCAGGCAGGGCGCGGTGCGTCTCGCGGAACATTTCGCGGACATCGGCAAACTGACGGAATCAACAAAAGAGGAGATAACCGCCGTACCCGACATCGGCGGTACAATAGCGGACAGCGTGTCCGATTGGTTCGCCGCAAACGCCGATGTTATTGACGATTTGAAAAAATATAACGTATTGTAGGGACGAACTGCGTTCGTCCGCTGTTGTAGGGCGCGGTGTCCTCACCGCGCCGTCCGTTATACACACGGTAGGTTATACACACGGTGCGTTGTAGGGGCGGCCGTTCGTCCGCCCGTTGTAAATGCGGCGCGATGAAGACATCGCGCCCTACACACGGTAGGTTATACGAACGGTGCGCCGAGGGCGTCGCACCCTACGACACAATTTCTCCGCGTTCCTTCAAATCATTTATTATATTGTCGTACATTTCTTTATCAATCTTATATTTCCAACGGTACAAAAAGTAACTGACGGCAATGCAAATAAGCGGCAAAATCAGCATTGCCATCTTCATCATTAATAATCCCTCGGGTGTCACATCCGCCGCGCTCTCCGCCTCTTTTATGCCGCTGAGGATTATAACGACCGACACAATGCCCGTACCCACCGCGCCGCTGAGTTTGTTTATAAACGGCTGAATGGCGAACGTGACGCTGTCGTTGCGCCTGCCCAACTTCCATTGCCCGTAATCCACCGAATCGGCTATGAACATCAGCATCATAAGCTGAATAAACGACTGCCCCACGAACAACAGCACCCCGGCGATTCCGATAAACGTCATCGTATCGGTCGGCGCGAAGAAGAACACGATGTACCCAACGCTGACAATCGCGATTGCGAACGTATAGAGAGTTTTGCGCTCAAACATCTTGCTGAATATGGGAAATACTGCCAGCGCGGCTATCTGTGATACACCGAGAATAACGGCAAACACCGAATACATATTTTCATCGCCATAAGCGTATTTGAAGAAGAACAGCCCGAAGCTCGTTGTCGTCATATAACCTATCATGAACAGCGTCATCGCGGCGGCTGTGATGGTAAGCTGGTCATTTCTGAATATAATTGAGAGTATCTCCTTAAAGGGGGTTCTTTTTTTGCTCTCGACAATCGTTTTCGGTTCTTTAACGCCGAACAGCGTGACACACTGCCCCGCCACCATTATTGTCACCACTATCAGCGCGAAAACGAGCCATCCGTTTTGCGGGCTGCCAAACTGTTTTTCGAGCATTTCGGTAAGCGGCACAATCCCCGCCACCACGGCAAACAGCCCGATATTAGCGCAGATACGGGCAATCGACCCGATTTTTTCCCGCTCCCGCTGTTCAACGGAGAGAGACGGGAGCATACTCCAGTACGCTATGTCGTTCGTTGTAAAACTTATGCCCCAGAGCAGGTAAATCAGCGCGAAAACCACTATATAGCCCGCGCCGGTCAGTCCGAAATCCACAAAGAACAGCACGGTGAACACAGCGGATGTCACAGCTCCGAAAGCTATCCACGGCTTGAACTTGCCCCATCGCGTGCGGGTATTATCAACGACTACTCCCATAACGGGGTCGTTAGCCGCGTCGAAAACACGCGCCACAAACATGATTGCCGTAACCCACCACATTACCGATGTTTCCGGTTTAATTATCTCCGTTAAGTAAAACACGAGGAACATACTGACGAGCGAGTATGCCATATCGCGCCCGATTGTCCCCAATCCGAATGTCAGCCTGTTACTTTTCATGTAAAAACCCTCCACATTTGCTTTGTCCTATTGAATGTATTATAATGGAAAGTGAAAGAAATGGCAATATAATCTTGAAAGGGGTATCCAATAATGTTAGAACAGCTGAAGATACAGGTCTATGACGCGAATATGCTGCTGCCCAAATACAACCTCGTGACCTTTACTTGGGGCAACGTAAGCGCGGTTGACCGCGAAAGCGGGCTTGTTGTGATTAAGCCCAGCGGCATTGAATACGATACAATGTCGCCGGATGACATGGTCGTTGTCAGACTGTGTGACGGCGAGGTATTGGAAAGCAACCTGAAACCCTCGTCAGATACGGACACTCACTTGGAGCTTTACCGCAATTTCCCGGATATAGGCGGGGTCGTCCATACACACAGCCGTTGGGCAACGGTGTTCGCGCAGTTGAAGCACGGTATTCCCGCACTCGGCACAACGCACGCCGACTATTTTTACGGCGAGATTCCCTGTACGCGCCCGATGACAAAATCGGAAATCGGGGGCGCGTATGAGCTTGAAACGGGCAAGCTGATTGTCGAGACTTGCAAGAATTACGACACGATACCCGCCGTACTGGCGGCAAGCCACGGACCGTTCACTTGGGGCAAAGACGCGCGTGACGCTGTCCATAACGCCGTTGTGTTGGAAGAAATCGCCTTTATGGCGTGGCACTGCTTATCATTTGACAAGACAATATTCCCAATGCAGAAATCACTGCTCGACAAGCATTATCTTCGCAAACACGGCAAAAACGCATATTACGGGCAGGTGTAGGGACGGTCGCCCTCGACCGTCCGCGGACGACCGCAGGTCGTCCCTACAACACGCAATCTTGCAAACGGTTGGCTGATATGCTATAATTAACCCCACAAGGAGGCGGCATTTATGGCGGTAACGGCGGACGGTATTAACGAACTGAATAATACACCGGAAGTGGATGAACGCCATGCCTTGATGGTTGACGCTTTGAACCGAGCCACGGCGATTTTCCTCTCCTATGACGAAAACTCATTCGAGGATATGATGACAAACGGCATAAAGCCCGTGGCGGATGCCGCGGGATTGGATTGTGTCTGCATTTATCGGTTAAGAGACGATACGCGCCTGTCCATGATATACCTCTGGGACAAGGGCGCGGGCGGCACTGTTCCCATTGACGAAAAAGTATCCGCGCTTGCCGATGTTCCGGCATCCGGCAAATGGTTTGACTTGCTGACAAGCGGCCGCGTAATCAACAGCCGCGCGGCGGATATGCCGGAGGAGGAGGGCGCGTATCTGGTATCCCTCGGGGTAAAATCGGTATTTGTATTGCCGGTTTTTATAAAAGGCAGTTTTTGGGGTACGGTCGTTTTACAAAGCTATTCCGGCGGTATATATTATGACAGCGGTACGATTGAAGCGGATATCCTGCATATTACGGCGCGTTTATGCGCGCAAGCCACTATCCGCGCCAATGCCGAACGCGAGAAAAAAGAGTCGATGCAAAAACAAAAAGAAATGGAGATATATCAAAAAACGTTTTTGGAAAATATCCTGAACGGGCTTGAAACGATGATTTGTGTCACCAATCCGAAAACAAACGAAATTCTCTTTATAAATAACAGTATGAAAGACCATTTAGGTATCGAGGGCAATCCTGTCGGTCAGTTATGCTACAAGGTTTTGCAGAGCGGAATAGATAGAGTTTGCGATTTCTGCCCCGTCCCGCGCCTTGCCGATGAGCCGGATACAGTCGTGGAATGGGATAAGTACGGCACAATTAAAGGCTGTGTTTACAGCAGCATTGACCGTCTTATTGATTGGCCCGGCGGTCATA
>Ga0082212_10000275_pt1 | contig 74631 bp, 61 predicted proteins | sample TergutNt197P3_FD_71548 | JGI IMG/M metagenome (GOLD analysis project Ga0082212, IMG submission 71548) | Neocapritermes taracua P3 segment gut microbial communities from Petit-Saut dam, French Guiana - Nt197 P3 | ecosystem: Host-associated > Arthropoda: Insects > Digestive system > Gut ...
CGGGGGCCGAAGTGGCGCGTCAGGTAGAGCAAAGCGTTCAGGAAGCCGCCTCGGTAGCATCTGCAACCTCCCAGATGGCGGCAACCACCTCCGAGATTTCCCACACAGCCCAGGACCTAGCCGCCTTTGCCGTCAAACTACAGGCAGAAGTGCATAAATTTAAGCTGAGTTGATATCAACCACACTAGCCACTGATCACCAGTGGCCTTTTTCAGTGGTCAGTATTCAGTGCGCCTTGCGGCGGGGCGAATTTTACTTGCACTAGCTAAAAAAGTATGTTGATTGCAACGTGATATGAGAGAAATCTTTATTGAAAAATTCGTCATTTTGCGAAATTATGGTAACGTAGTTATCTATGAGAGGCTTGTTATGATACTTGAGAATGTCACTCAACATGCCCAACTTGAAGAATGTTACAAACAGGAAGAACTTTTCTTCCAGTGGAAGAGAAAATTGAGTGCCCTAACAAAGCTGGAACGTCCAAGCTGTGGGATGCGAGTATGCGTCCACCATTGATAACATTCTGATTGGGCTTGAGGATTACACTCTTTTGCACACATGGAAGGCCAAATTTAAAAGGGAATTTAGTACATATGCCAATGTCTAAAGATGACCATTTCAATAGCTGGCTGGAAATTGCCCAATCAGACCTAAAAGTCGCTGGAACACTGCTCAAAAACAAACACTGGATATACTCGGCTTTTATGTGCCAGCAGGCTATCGAAAAACTAGTCAAAGGCTTGTATCTGCTATATTTGGATGATGAAATCCCAAAATCCCACAATATTGTCTCCTTGGCAAAAGCATTTGAAGAAAAACTCGACCAGCCGATACCCCAAAACACACTGATGTTATTTGCAACACTTTCAAGTTGTTATTTAAACAACCGTTACCCTACCTATAAGCATGAAATCTACAAGAAAATTAAAGAAAAAGATGCCGCAATGATATACTCACAGTCGAAGGAGACATTCAAATGGCTATTGACATTGAAACCATCCATCAAACAGCAATAAGCTACGCCAAAAAAGTTAGTCAGACAATGCCAGTTGACAAAGCGGTCATCTTCGGGTCATACGCCAAAGGCAACCCATCTAGAACTAGTGACGTAGACATCTGTTTTTTTTTAAAGGACTACAAGGGCAAAAAACAATTAGATATCCTCACAGAACTCATACTGCTAACCCAGGACTACAAAGGGATATATTTTGAACCCTTGGTCTTTGAGACCTCTGAGCTTGACAACAACAACCCATTTGTTAAAGAGATCATAAAAACCGGCAAAAATCTCCTGTAGTCTCAGTGGCCTCGTTCAGTGCTCAGTGTGGATTGAGTTTTCATACATGAAAGCGGGCATACTTTTCAGCCAATGATTCCTGCAACACCTTTGAGAAATTAAGGTTCTGCGATTCTGCAAAAGTATTGAGGTAGGCAGGAATAGTGATATTTTTTCTAACAACCTTCCTGCCGAATTTCCTTGCATGTTCATCTAAATCCAAAGAAATCAGATTAACAAAACCATCTGGTTCTTCACTATCTGGGATTATTGCTTCGCGAGGGCTTGGGGGCGGAACTGGGTTGCCGTCCTCCATCTCACCCAGAATCCAGCCTGCCGCGGCCTCATTGATCATCAGCATTGCCTCAGTCAAAGTTTCGCCCTGCGAAAGGCATCCTGGCAGGTCAGGCACTTCAACAGTGTAGCCAAGCCCATCTTCCCAAGGGTAAAAAACTGCCGGGTAAACGAGTTTCATTTCCACCTCCCCATACCTGCTTGTCTGAGCACAGAACGAATTGTTTTGATGTTCAAATCACGACTACCGTGATTGGGAATAGTAACCTTGCCTTTCTTGCTTGGGTGCTTGTAGTGATAGTGGGAGCCGTCTACTTCTTTTAGAGTCCACCCATCTGCCTTGATAATTTTTTCCAGCTCTTTGAAATTCAAAGCCGCCTCTGTTTTCATTATACACAAATTAAGTATATAGCAACACTACTTTTGGTAGTTCATAATTACCAAAGTGGTCAGTGGCCTTGTTTAGTGATCAGTGGCAAGTGGTCAGTGTGGTTGAGGCGGCTGACACCGCGATAGAGGTTGGTAGTTATACCAGTTCACAGTTATCAGTTTTCAGGCGGATTAACTAAAAATACCGCACAGAAATATGGAGATACGACTGCTTTATTCGTAATGCCCAAAGTATCTATGAACCAGTATTACATCGCCATGAACTTCATACAGAACGCGGTGTTGTTCTGTGATGCGTCTTGACCAGAACCCAGCAAAATCATACTTGAGTTGTTCAGGCTTCCCAATGCCAGTGAAGGGATCGTTCTCCATGTCATCAAGAAGCTCCTCAATCCTGTCGATCACTCGCTGGTCACTCCGCGCCCATCAAATGTAGTCTTTTTTGGCTTGTTTGGTCTGTTCAATTTGCCAAGGCATTGACTTCACGTCTCACTTCTTCGCGAGAAAAAGTTTGCAATCGTCCAGCTTTGTATTCTGCAGATGCTTGGCGGATTTCCTCTGGAGTTGACGCACGACAATCTTCATCCAGGCACGATTTGATAACTGAAGTGAGGGCCGCCTGAAAGGTTTTGTCCTCGCATATTTGTATTGCTAGAGCCTCGGCAGTGATGGGTTGCATTGTCTCTGCTGTAACCATGAAGAAACTCCAATAACAGTATGTATTAAGTGTACTGCATAGCCGAACAGATTGGACACGCGGAAGTCATCGTATTCGCTTATATCGTGGATGTTTTTGATGTCTTGGATTTCAAAAGTTGCCCCATCGTCGGCATCCAGTGAGATGATTTCGCCAAGGATGACTTTGAGGCCATCCTGAGTGATAGACAGGCCTTTTGCCGTCGCGTCCAAATCCTTTGTCGTGCGCCTGTCGATGCCAACCATTGAAGCAATCAGGAAGCCCCCTTTAAGGATCAGGTTATTGCGGTAATGCGATATTGATACCCGTTCAACCAATCGCTCCATCATGTAAGTCTGCAAAAGTACATTTGGGGGAGTCCCAGTCTGCTTTGACTTGTTTTTGATCCAGTCCTTCATACCAAGTTGCACCCAAACGGGAGCAACTTGGTATGACGGCAATGCGAAAGCAGTGCCCGCAGTAGGAAGGTGAAGAAAACAAGATACCAGCAAGCGTGTCCGAAATAACAAGTTTCCAAAAATGCTTGGCGTGGCAGTCTCGCGTATCCGAAGGATACCGAGAAATTTTTGATTATGAAGGCTGTTATGCCGAAAAACTTGAAAGCGAGAAAGAAGACTGGCCATGCCTGAATGGCCGGCGTGGGAGCCTCGGATATCCGAGCATAGCGAAGGATTCCGAGAGATTACGGGCTTTGCTCGTGTTTGCAAAAAATTCTCTCGGTATCCACTTGCCTGCAAGTGGATACACGAGGCTTCCACGCTGACTTTTCCTGCATTTTGTCCTTTCAAATCGCTGTTTATTTGGTTGCTTACGTCACGTTCATTATGACGTTTCGCGTTTAATCCCGATTAAACGCAACCTAGTATTATGGCCGATGGAGATATGGCTCTATGCAACTCCAAGTCTTTTGAAGGCTTCCTTGGAGACACTCCGGGATTTTGATATGGCTAGGGTTTAGCCCCCTGCCAGATAGCTGTTTCACAATGCAATTTCCAAGCCCAGCTATCTCAGCCACTGTCAGACTCCCAGCCTCCAATAGTGGTAGAACTATGTCTTCAAAATTTGTATATGATGGGCCAATTATCGTAGGTATACCCCAATATATCGACTCCAAGGGGTTATGTCCCCCATGCCATTTCCAACCTCCGCCAATAAGGGCTATATGACCGATACTATATACTGAGGCAAGCTCGCCCAAAGTATCTAATAGCAATACTTGAGTTTCGCGGCATTGATCTGAATCCAAAGAATCTAGGTTTGTCGCCCTGCAAAAAGAAATCCCATAGCCATTCAATAAGTTTGCAACGTACTCAAATCGCTTAGGTTGACGGGGGGCAATAATCAAGCGCAATTGTGCATAGGCTTCTTTTGCATGGTTCCAAGCGTCTAATATTAGTTCCTCCTCTCCATCGACTGTATTTCCGGCCACAAGTATGGGTAGACCGTACCATCCTTTACGGATTATTTCCCAGCCACCATGTAAAGGGATGGGAGCAGGTAAATCTGATTTCAAATTTCCGCCAACCACTACATTTGGGGCTCCCATTAGTCTAAAGTTTTTTTCCGAATCAGAATCTTTGGCAGAGACTATGGATATGCAGGAGATAGCACAACGTAGCCAGGGTTTGAAAAAGCTGTCCATCGTGCGGGCAGTGAGTCGCCCATTAACAATACATATTGGGATATTTCTAGATTCCAGTTCCCTGAATAAATTTGGCCATACCTCGGTTTCTAGAGCAATGAAGACTGCTGGGGGAGTTTCTAGGAAACTTTTTAGACCACCAGAATCATCCAGTGGAAAAGCACCTCCAGTAATCTTGCCTGAACCATCATCCCAAGTAAAAATACGGCTTTTCAATAGTTCTAAACCAGCTTGGGTACCCGTTGTGATATGTACCCGGAATTTGTTTTCACGCAACTTGCCTAATATTCCAGTAGCAAGCAGTAACTCACCAACGCTTACGGCATGGAGCCATATCCACCCATATCCTAAGTTTTGAGGAGCCTCGGCTTGGAGGCGCAGTTGAAGAGCCTTTGGCAACCCGTTAGATAGTGCCCGCCCTATCGAACCTGCCAGGCCAACGATTGTGAAATAAATTCCGCTTAGCAGGGTGTCCATCAACGAGCGTTCCGCATATGGCAATGAGGGGGCACCCGCCCCCTCATTTTCCCAAAATAAATTCTGACTGGATGGTATTACCTATTTTCTACAATGCGTCTGCCTTCCAAAGTAGACGATGGGGTAATTCTAAATTTAGAATGGTTAATAGTCACTTCAGAACGCCTATCGGTTGCAAGCCCTTCAGGAGTCTCATTGTTAGCAATCGGCTGGGAGAAGCTACGGCCAATTATATTTGAAGCAGGTATATTGATACCTTCCATCCTCAAGAGATATGCCAAGGCTCTGGCGCGTTGCATAGAGAGTTGCTGGTTGTGTTCAGGGAGTCCGCGGATATCGCAATGTCCAATAACTGTTATCGCGGTGGTATCTATTCCCTTGTGTTTTTCAACCCATCTCTTGACAAGTGCCCTGTCAGCGGCAGTAGTGGCAGAGGAATTTGTGGCGAAATGGATTCTAAGCCCATCTACCTCTGTTACTTGCTCTTCTAGCCTACGACGAGCTTCTTCATCTGCTTTTCTGCGGGCTTCTGCGGCGGCGATACGTGCATCTTCTTCTGCCTTGCGACGAGCTTCTTCGGCTCTGCGGGCTTCTGAATTATCAGGAACAACCACTTTTTCTGCTTCTATCACTGGTACCACAGGAACTACAGGCACAGCCTTAACTTTGGGGGCACCCACTCCGTGCCTCCCAAAGCGAATTCCGGCCACCGCCGCAACTTCCCAAGCGGGGAAGTGACCTCGCGTAAAACTTTCTGGAGTGCGAATCTCAGAATTGGGAACGGCACCAAGGAAGTAGTTGCCGGAATTGATTGCGTAGTCACGATAGTGATTGTTGTTATCTACATCCAGATTAGAAAGCGCAAAGCCGGCTTCCAATCCAATAAATGGGGTGACATTAGTTCCCTTATCAAACATGTATCTGGCGTTTGCGCGAAGCCAAGGTCGCCAAGCGGTGTCTTGGGTATCAGTTCCGTGTAATTGGGGAACTTTCATCCAGTCTCGCCTATAATCTAGACCAACACCTAGCTCGAAGTTTGTGCTTGTTTCGATTCTCAGAGTAAGGCCAAATTGAGTCTGCTCTTCATGAGACAAGTCTGAATAATAGTTAAGTGGTACATCATTTTTAAGCCGATAGCCTGCGCTAAGTAAAATAGAGCCAAAAGGCAGACCGATAGGGTCAATAGCAACCTTTATTGATGGAGCCAAACGAGGGTTGTCGGGTGAGAAATTCCTCGAATAACCCATCCATGAAGAATCATGGGAGTGATATCCCATAAAGCTGGCTCCGACTTGTACCTCAAATGGCCAGTACTTTGATTTTTCTGGTTTTTCCTGAGCCATTAGACTTACTGAAGCGACTATCGCTACAAACAATGAAGAGTACTTTTTCACGCGAACCTCCGAAAAACAGTCCTCTAATACTAGAGCATTAACTGCCAAAAATGTCAAATTTGTAATTATTAAAAAAGATTTTTTTGCAAACCTATAAAAAAGGTACTTATTGAGGTAATTTCAAAATCCGGTTTCTCGTCTGCGCCTTCATTTTCTCGCTATCCTCCGCTACATGAGGCTTCCACGCGATCCAGTTTTGCATTATTAACATGCTCCTCGCTTTATGGATTGTTGCTTTTTCACCTTCGTTATCCCCGTATTCTGCTCAGTAGGTGTAAATTGCGAAATAATACATTGTTTCGCAGAATTCGACTACATTCTGGCACAGCCTTTCAACATCTGTTGTTTCAAAACCCTGGCGGGTTTTGAAAATGGCTTTATCGCTAAGCAGAATAAAAAAATACTAAATAATCGGCAAAGTCACCTGAGGTTTGCTCAGCCATTCGGCCCCGTTTTCTGTCACGACAACCATCTCTTCTATAGAGATAATTCCATGTTCCGGCACTGTTAGGCGTGGCTCTATTGTAAATACCATGCCACACTCTAATGGTTTGAATGGTTTTTGGGCATACTTATCCCAAGCGGGACCTAAAATTGCCGTGCCATCGTGGGCAAACCGCCCAACCTGATGTCCCAAGGCAAAGGGGTTTTCTCCATAGCCTGTAGCGATCAGGTGGTTGCGCGCGGCTAAATCAACATCCAACCCAATTACACCAGGCTTTATCACTGCCTTGGCGGCTTCAATAGCATTCCTTAAGGTATCAAAGCCTCTCTGAACGGCCTCAGGTAGCTCAGTTTCCCCCGGATTTGCTACGTAGAAAGTACGCTGTAAGTCTGAGCAGTATCCATCTATCCTAACCCCAAAGTCCATGGTTACTAAGTGACCAGGTTCTATTATGCGTTTGGTTGGGGTGTAGTGAGCTTCGGCTGTTTCTGGCCCTGTAAACACTGATGGACAGGTTGCTGGGTTCCAAGCGGTACACAGCTTTCTACGCTCGACTTCGGCACCCATGAAGGCCGCAATGTCTTGCTCGGTGCGCCCTGGTTTTATTTCATTTTGTACTAGATCAAATATTTCTAATGTGTGGCGGATTGCTTCTTTCATTGATTTTAGTTCGCCCTCAGACTTGCGCTCTCTAAGTGCAGAAACAATGACCTCAGCCGAAGTAATGCGATCTGCCATACCCAGTTCGCCCAATAGCTTTTGCAATGTGAGAAACATGCCGTGGGTTATCCCATCACAAATTTCGCTTCCCTCTGAATAATTGAGAGCTATTGTCTTGGGATTGATTTTTTTCATTACCTCCAAAAATGGTTCGCGGAAACTGGATACAAAATCAAAAACCTCGTCGTATGCCCCTGTTTCCTCTACAGTGGCACGGTCGTAACGACCCACGATAGCCCTGGACTTGCCATCGGAAGTAATAATTACTGCCGAATGCCAGGTGACAGGCCCTGGCAACAGGAGCGGCAGTATTGGATCGCCGTTTATCTCGCTTTCACGCGTAAAAGTAATCCAACAATCAATTTCAAATTCTTTTAGTAGCTTTACTGCTTGCTTAATTTTTTCTTTAATCATTTTTTACCTCTTTTGTTAGGGGTTACTACTAGCGCTACCCTTTCCTAATTGCTGTCACTTCTTCAACAGTTCGAGGTTTGGGCGAGCCTAAACGACGACTGCCTGTGGCAGTGATGACAAAATCCTCTTCGATGCGAAGGCCGCTAAAGTTTCTGTATGCCTCTACAGCGTCATAGTTGATGAAATCTTTGTGTCGACCTTCGGCTTTCCACATGTCAATTAACTCAGGCATAAAGTAAATACCTGGCTCTACTGTGAGCACAAAACCCTCTTTTAGCTTGCGTCCCAAGCGCAAAGACTTTAAGCCAAATTGAGTACTCTTTGGCCTTCCCTCATAGCCGAAATATACTTCGCCAAGATTTTCCATGTCATGAACATCTAGCCCCATTAAGTGACCCAGTCCACAGGGAAAAAACAGAGCGTGAGCACCTTGCGCCACCGCATCTTCTACATCGCCCTTCATCAAGCCTAAATCCTTTAGCCCCTCTGCAATTTTTTTGGCGGCTTGGAGATGAATGTCCACAAAGTTGATTCCAGGTTTAAGAGCATCTACTGCCAGCAAAAAAGACCCTAGCATGATGTCATAGATGTCCTTCTGGCGTTGGGTAAAAGTTGAATCAACAGGGAAAGTGCTCGATAGGTCTCCGGCATAATGTGTATCTGTCTCGGCTCCTGCATCCAGTAAAAAAAGTTGGCCAGATTTCAGCACATTTTCATAGTGATGATTATGTAGTACATGGCCGTTGATAGTTGCAATTACTGGAAAAGCCAGACCGCCACCAGCTAGTGCAATTTCTGTTACTTTGGCCATTATTTGCGCTTCGGTCATGCCTGGTCTTGCCATAGACATGGCTGTGAGATGCATCTGGAGTGATGTCTCAACCGCTTTTTCGATTTCGGCAATTTCGTAAGATGATTTGCAGATTCGAAGTTCAGAAACAGCCGTAATTAATGGAACTGAAGCCCCAACACCTTTTATCCCTAATTGACACAGCTTCCGCATGTGTTCGTCTCGATATGGTGGCAGAAAATTTACCTGTCTCCCTTGCTTCGTTGCTACTTCTAAAATCGCTTTTAGATCAGCCAGCGGGGCTGTCTTTTTTATTCCAGCTTGGTTTGCATATTCTTTTATGGAAGGCAGTTGGCCTGTCCACACAATGTCATCTGCTGTCAGGTCGTTGCCGAAAAGAGTCCATTCACCATTTTCCAGGTCAGCCAGGAGCGCAAGCCCTGGACGGTCGATGCCTGAAAAATATAAAAAAGTACTGTCTTGTCGGAAGTGGTAGGTGTTATCTGCATAATTCATCGGACTTTCTTCGTTGCCCAGGAATAGCACCAACCCTTTGTCAAGTTGCTCCTGTAATTTTTGTCGTCTTTCTGTATACATTTTTGACATGTGAACTCCTTAAAAATATAAGGTGATTTGCGTTGGGTATGTAGCTATAGATTATAACCTTGGCTCTACTCCGTGAAGGTGTCTGACAAAGAAATCTGCCCGTCTGCGCCGTCCATAAGGGCTTTCTGCACTGCCATGATTTGCGCTGGTCATCACAATTAGGTCAAAATCCTTGTCTGCCTTGATGAGGGCATCGGCCACCTGCATTGTAGATGCTGGATCGACGTTGGTATCTACTTCACCAACTATTAGCATCAACTTGCCTGTCAGATTATGAGCTTGGGTGACGTTGGATTGTTCCTCGTAGTGTGGGCCGATTGGCCAGCCCATCCATTGCTCGTTCCACCAGATTTTATCCATACGATTGTCATGGCAACCGCAGTCTGACACAGCGACCTTGTAAAAGTCACCGAAGGCAAGGAGGGCGCGGGTACTACTCTGCCCACCTGCACTGCCGCCATATATGCCTACTCTATTAAGGTCCATCTGTGGATATTTTTTTTGAGCTTCTTTGATCCAGATAATTCTGTCTGGAAATCCCGAATCACCTAAGTTTTGCCAACAGACATCGTGGAATACTTTTCCACGATTACTAGTCCCCATACCATCTATCTGTACGAGAATAAAACCAAGCTCGGCCATTCCTTGTAAGTTGCGGTTATAAGGGGAAAATGCTTTTGGAACAAAGCTATCGTGTGGGCCAGCGTAGATATATTCTATGATGGGGTATTTTTTATTGGGGTCAAAATTCGAGGGCAAACATACAATGCCATATATGTCGGTCTTGCCGTCCCGCCCCTTAGTTACGAATGGTTCCGGCATACGAATGCCTGTCTTTTGCCAGTCAGAAATATCTGCCTTTTCTAATTCTAATACTACCTTGCCGTCTGAAACCCTTCGTAACTCAGCCACTGGCGCGCTGTTTACTCTCGACCATACATCAACGAAATGGGTATGGTTTTCGTTAAATGTAGCAATATGCGTCCCTTCACCTTCTGTTAGTAATCTAAAGCCACTGCCATCTAAATTTACTGTGGCATAGTGTAGGAAATATGGGTCTTCGCCAGGGCGGAAACCACTAACCTGTAAAATCATAGTTCTATTTTTTTTGTTTAGGTTGATCACTCGTCGAACAACCCAATTACCTTTTGTAATTGGGTTCTTGATATTACCGGTGCGACCATCCACTAAGTATAAATGATTCCATCCACTCTGCTCGCTCATCCAAACCAGCTCGTCTTGATTGTCTAAAAAATCTACCCAGGTTTTTGCAGAATAGTGGACAAAAGTTTTGGATGTCTCTTCCGCCAATATCCTGGAGCTACCCGAACTGGCATCCACAGCAATTAATCGCTGTAGCTGATGCCCTCGCTGATTAAAGATGTATGTAAATCTACTGCTATTTTCTGACCACCTAATCCCGGTAATGCTATAGGGATTTGGTGCGAGCGCATCAGAGGTGGGAATTTGTTTTTTTTCTAGCGCATCAAAGAGCTGTGGACGTGGAATAGGCAATGGATCGCCAGGCTTTGTGTAATCATTTTCATGCACCTTTGGCTGTAGCTGATCCCTGGGAGACGTTTCTACAAAAGTCACCTTGCGCTGAGGTACTATGGTTGCTCTCACTGCAACCAGATACCTGCTGTCGGGGCTCCAAAAAAATTGGCCGTTGTATCGGTCGCCGATGTTTCCATCTTTGCTCCGAAAAACTGCTGTCTGTCCATCTACTTCTCTGATTAATACATTGTTATCCTGAACAATGGCTTCGTACTTACCATTTGGGCTGATATGGTCTCTTCTCGCCTCTGGGGTTCTTGGCCTTCCCTGGCCTTGTTGGAGCCTTTGAAGTTCCGGCCCTGCAGTAATCAAATAGGTTTTTGCATTTGGATCTGCAATCTTCCAGTTTTTGCCGTCAAGCCTAAAGGTTAGTTCGGTTCCCTCACCAAAATTTAGTGCCTCGATGCTCGTTTTCTTGAGGTCTACGGCCTTGCCGAGAGCCTTTTCCATTGCAGGTATAAACTTGTTTTCGTCAATAGCTGGCCTCTTTTTCTCACTTTCTACGCGTATCCATTCAGTCCGTCCATCCGGCAGGTAGTTGCTGTATAAAAAAGAAGTCCCAGCCTTATTCCATACAGGCACAACCTGGCCGCGATACACCTTATTTCTGGTTAATTCCTGTATCTTTGACCAGCGGTCGTAATCTGCCTTAGTCCCCTGAGCAACAAGGGGCATTTGCGTACAAAGCTCCAAACATACAAGAAAAAAAATTGGCAACGAAAATCGCATATATCCTCCAAAGGAATAATTTCACAATAAGATATATTCATGGAAGTGTCACCGAATTTATCCAAATCAGCAAAAGAATTGCGCGCAGGAACATGGGCGGCTATAGCCTCTTATGGAATGTGGGGGCTATTCCCAATCTACTGGAAACAAATTACTGATATTGACGCAGTACATATCCTCTGCCATAGAGTTCTATGGTCAGCACTTTTTTTGCTCCTTGTGATGCAAATTACTGGCTTAGCCAAACAACTCATTCCAATATTCAAAAACTGGCGGAGCCTAATTTCTGTGATTGTTTGCGCTATATTAATAACTATTAACTGGGGTACATATATTTGGGCAGTAAATGCAGGCAGGGTGACAGAATCCAGTTTGGGCTACTACATTACTCCCTTGCTATCCATCTGCCTAGGTAGCCTTTTCTTCAAGGAAAAATTGGATAGCTGGGCAACCACAGCAGTCATCTTTGCCACAATTGGAGTTGCGATTGCGGCATTCATGATTGGAAAAATCCCTTGGGTTTCACTTTCTCTGGCAACATCTTTTTCTATTTATGGAGTAATTAAAAAAAAGGTTGGCCTAGATGCCCTAGCTGGGCTTACTGCTGAAACGATAACCGCTACTCCCTTTGTCCTCATCTGGCTACTTTGGGCGCAACAATTTGGCTGGGGGTACTTTTTCGGGCCAGGGGCAAAATCTGTTATCTTCCTAACCGTTGCAGGGCCAGTAACAGCAATACCACTACTGGCCTTTGCCTATGCCGCAATCAGAATCCCATTGCAAAGAATTGGTTTCATACAATATCTCTCGCCTACATTCCAATTAGTGCTAGGAATAATGGTCTACGGTGAAAAAATGACCCCACCAATGCTACTTGCCTTTTCAACTGTCGTAGCGGCAGTGGTGATATATCTGGCTTCAAGGAAATGGGTGGCCGCCAAAAGGCATTAGGGCATTTTCACTTAATATTTTTAGAGCGCAATGCTAATTTTCCACCTCTGGCAGTAAACATAGCTTGGCCACCATTTTTTAAGACACCAAACAACATTTCTTCTGCCAATGGCTTTTTGACATGCTCTTCAAACACTCGCGTCATGGGACGCGCACCCATAGATGGGTCAAAACCCTTTTCTGCAAGCCAATTGCGAGCCGAGGTGGTTAGGTTTAGCTTGACCTTTTTTTCGCCAAGCAAGGCCTGTAACTCATTGGCAAACTTATCCACAACCCTCAATATTTCAGCATGTCCCAGAGGTTTGAAATACAAAATAGCATCGAGACGGTTTCTAAATTCAGGGCTGAATGTCTTTTCGATGGCACCCCTAGCACTACTGCCCACACCGGAATCATTAAAGCCCAGTCGTCGCTGACTGACATTTTTTGATCCTGCATTGGTTGTAAGAATAATGACAACGTGGCGAAAATCGGCTTTGCGTCCGTGAGGGTCGGTCAATGTGGCATGATCCATCACCTGAAGCAGAATCGCAAACAAATCAGAATGAGCCTTTTCTATCTCATCCAGTAGCAAAACAGCATGAGGTTGTTTACGTACCGCATCAACTAGTAGACCACCATCTTCAAACCCCACATAGCCTGGTGGGGCACCTATCAGGCGACTCACAGCATGTTTTTCCATATATTCCGACATGTCATAACGGATAAATGGCACACCTAAAACCATAGCCAATTGCTTTGCCAACTCTGTTTTGCCAACCCCGGTTGGGCCTGCAAATAAAAAAGAACCACCTGGCCTTTCATGTCCCCGCAGTCCAGAGCGACTTAGCTTGATAGAAGAAACGACGCGCTCTACAGCCTCGTCTTGGCCGAACACCTTATCTTTCAGGTCTGCTTCTAAGTTGGCAAGCCGCATAGCATCATCAGAGGACACAGATTGAGTAGGCACCTTTGCCATTTTTGCAACAACCTCCTCGATCTCGGCCACACCCACTTCCTGCTTACGTTTATCTATTGGTAGCAATCTCTGTGTTGCACCTGTTTCATCTACTACATCAAGTGCTTTGTCTGGCAAAAAACTTTCTCTGAGATGTCTTGCCGATAGGCGGACGGCGGCTTCCAGAGAGTCATCTGTAAACTTAACGCCATGATGTTTTTCATAAGCTCCTCGCAGACCCTTGAGGATTTCTACAGCTTCGGCCTCTGCAGGCTCAGTCAATTCAATTATCTGAAACCGTCTGGAGAGGGCACGATCTTTTTCAAATCCCCCCTTCAAATCCTGATAAGTGCTGGCACCAATGCAACGGAGGTTGCCTGAGGCCAAAGCAGGTTTTAGCAAATTTCCAGCATCTAAGCTTCCACCACCAACAGCCCCAGCACCGACAAGTGTATGTATTTCATCTATAAACAACAGCGATCCTGGCTTGTTCTTGAGTGCGTCTAACACTGACTTGACACGTGCCTCAAAGTCACCCCTGTAGCGTGTCCCAGCCAAAAGTGCCCCTAAATCCAGGGCATAGTAGGCATTTGTAGCAAGTTCTTCAGGAACCTCCCCCTTATGAATGCGTAATGCCAGCCCCTCGGCAAGTGCAGTTTTACCAACGCCTGCCTCGCCTGTAAGCAGTGGGTTATTTTTTCTGCGCCTACAGAGAATGTGCATGATGCGTTCAAGTTCTAGCTCACGCCCAACCAATGGGTCGATATGCCCATTCCTTGCTTTTTCGATAAGGTCTACTGCATACGTCTTTAGCGGATCGTTGGAAGGCGAGTCATCGTCCTCTTCAGCTTCTTCTTTACGTTTGGGTTTTGTTCTAACTCGTGACGGCTGTTCGCCAGAGCCATGACTCAGGAAGCGTAGGAGGGGCAAACGCTCAACACCATACTTAGTCAATAAATATGATGCAAAGCTCTCCGTTTCAGGGAGTATAGATGCCAGCACCGCACCCGAGTCAACATAGCTGACCTCACTTGCAATGGCGTGGACTATCGCCCTCTCCATTACCCTATTAAATGCTATTGTCGGAGTTGGCTCCGGTGCTTTTTTCCAGGGTATAGACTCCATTTTTTCAGACAGATAAACTTCAAGCTCCCACCAAATTTTATCTTGATCCCCACCACAAGCACCAATAGCCTTAATCACGAGTGAATCATCCCGCAGGCTATACAACAAATGTTCTAGCGTAAGATATTCATGCCCCCTCCTCGAAGCATGCCAAAAAGCTGATTCTATTGATTTTTGTAGGGCTGGTGCCAATCTAGGTTTGTCTGCCATCAGTTATCCGGTTCGCATGTACAGAGAAGTGGAAATTCGTGACGTTCCGCAAGTTGCCTCACTTGTTCAACTTTAGTTTCTGCTACTTGAAAAGAATATACACCAGCCACACCAATGCCCTTGTTGTGGACAGAAAGCATGATCCCTACTGCATCTGCTTCAGATTTACGGAAAATCTCCTGGAGTATATATACAACAAAATCGCGGGTTGTAAAATTGTCGTTATGAAGCACCACCCTGTATTGCCGTGGTAACTGTATCCTTTCAGACACATCTGTTTCAGTGCCTGTCAAAATTTTTGTACTTCCAATAGGCTGGGACATCCAATTCTCCAAATACATTCTATAGCAATTTGACTTATTGTAGTTGATGGTAATACCAAGTTGCACCCAAACGGGAGCAACTTGGTATGATGGCGCAACAAGATCACTAGCCACTGACCATTTTGGGCTTGGGGCACCTATGGCAAACGCGATAATCTCGGCAATGGCCTGTCTCTAAAAGGATTGTAGTCCAAAGGCGATGATATATTGCTCGAATTGGTCAGGCAATTCTGCTAAGACATTCAACCTCTTACCATTGGGGTGATCGAGCGAGAGCTTCCAAGAGTGTAAAGCAGGGTAGGGGCATGTCAGGGGATTTGCAGACTTGTCTTGCCAGGTGGTGGCTCCTCCATATAGTGGGTCGCCCAGTAGGGGTGCGCCAATGCTTGATAGATGTACTCGAATTTGATGTGTTCGCCCGGTTAAAATTTCACAAGCCACTAGAGCTAAACCCATTGATTTACTTATGACCTTGATCCGTGTATGCGCCTCCTTGCCTTTTGAATGGATAGTCATTTTTGTCCGATCTACTCTATGTCTGGCAATGGGCGCAGAGATCAAAATGCTACCGATCTCTGGTAACTTGCGGGACTGACGGGCAATAGCCAGATAAGTCTTTTCAACCGTGCGAGCTTTGAATTGATCTTGTAGGCATGTTTTTGCATTTTCATCTTTAGCCATTGCCATGCAACCAGAGGTATACCTATCTAGGCGATGCACCAAACCTGGCCAAGCCTGATTTATTTCATAATCTCCTTCTGATATATCCTCGTTTTCATTTTGTTTTTCAACGGAAAAAGCATTGGAGCCAATTCTTGCCAGCAGTGCATTAAGGACAGTGGCGGCAGGATGCCCAGGTCCGGGATGTACTACCATCCCCATTGGCTTATTGATGATCCACAAGCGTTCATCTTCATACAGCGTAGGCAAATCCATTGCCTCTGGGATCAAGTATGTCGCAGGAGGAGCAATATTTGGCAGTTCAGTCTCGACTATATTGCCCACATGCAATATCTGACCATTTTTTGTGGCAGGAATACCATTAACTAAAACATTGCCACCCCTTATCCATGATTCCCACTGACTACGCGGTATTTCAGAGTGCAGTGATACCAAAAACCTATCTAACCTCCCGACCTTTTCTTGTATTTCAATTTTGATAGCCATTATACCTCTTCCTATTGCTAATTTGAGGGATGATCTATGTAAGGCCGCACAATGCAAGGCTTTTCATCTGAAAGCTGATAACTGAAACTAGTGCCATGTAACGCTTTAGATGCTTGCTTAACGGCGTAGCAAGTCCGCCTTGCAAGCATCTAGCGGTCGTGATTTGCGAGCAAATCCCGACCCTAGTGCAGTGTAACATTTAAGTGTTACACTGCACTAGTATTAGGCTCTCTGCACCTTATGTTTCCTGTGGCTCTTTGCTGAAAAAAACCAAATAGCACTACCGATCAGGATAAACAAAAAGCCGGTAAGCCTCCCCGTGGAGAGCCAAGAAATATCAAACCATAAACCGCGGTCGAAATCGCCTCGCCAAGTTTCAAGCACCATCCGGAATACACCCTCAAGGATAAAGAATAGTGCCGCAACCTGACCTGGGAATTTCCGGAAACGCCTGAACCTGAGTAGGATTGTAAGAATGATAAGGTTTGAGAGGGCAAAATATAACTGGACTGGGTGCAGGGGATCGCCCACAGGAGTGCCAAATCTGGCCGCTTCATGGTTATGAAAAACTATTGCCCAAGGGGCATCGCAGTAGGTGCCAAAGCAACATCCTGCCGCAATACAACCCAATCGGCCAATGGCCTGACCCAACGGAACTGCAGACGATAGCGCGTCCAGGGTTTTCAGCAATGGCAACTTTAGGGAACGCACTCTCCAAAAAAAAGCAAGAATGGCCAACAATATGCCTCCATGTACTGCTCCCCCTGCCCTGAGGGTATCCAGACTAAAAACCCTGGCGAATGGTTCGCCATTAAATAGGTCAACTACAACCATCAATAACTTTGCCCCTAAGATGCCTGCTATCAGCAGAGTAATGCTGATGTCTACAATGGCATCTGGCGGTAATCCATCCGCCCTGGCAAGACGCTTGGCAAGCCAAAGGGCGGCTAAAAAACCAATAGCCAATAGTAGGCCGTAGGTGCCAATTTCAAAAGAGCCTATGCGAAAAAGGATTGGATACATGGGGTACCTGTACTGATAACTGCATGTTTTCAATTATATAACTTTTTTGTTTTTTTCAAACATGAGCAATGATGGCGAAAACTGCTATATTGGCATTTGATAAGGAGGCAAAATGTCTCAAACCGATATATCAGCCGGGAAATTAGCCGAACTATTTGAAGGCACCTTACAGCGTTGCCCGCCGGAAAGAATATTGACTGAGGTACTGCCCTTAGACGAGGCTCGTAATACATCCATTAGTTTTTTGGCAAATCCAAAATATGCCTCCAAAGCTACGGAAAGCTGTGCGGGTCTTATCCTTGTCAGCAAAAACAATACTCTCGAAGATAAGCCGGTTTTAGAAGTGTCAGACCCATATTGGGTAGCCGCCCAGTGCACTGCAAAGCTACACCCTGAACCTGTTGTAGAATTTAGCGAACAGCCAATTCATCCATCAGCAGTAATAGGAATAGATTGCAATATTTCATCAAGATCAACCATAGGAGCAAGGTCTATCATCGGAAACAGAGTAATAGTACATCCGGGTGTAAACATTGCCGAAGATTGTCTCATCGGAGATGATTGCGAGTTTTTCCCTGGTGTGGTCATATATCGCAAAACAAAAATTGGTTGCAGGGTGCGGATTCACGCCAACAGCGTTTTGGGATCAGACGGCTATGGCTATGCGTTTCATGGGGGAAGACATAACAAGGTTCCGCAGATTGGATGGGTTGAAATTGGTGACGATGTTGAAGTTGGAGCATGTACAACGATAGACAGAGGCGCGCTTGGCCCAACCAGAATCGGCTCTGGCACAAAGATAGATAACCTCTGCCAGATTGCCCATAACGTCCAAGTCGGCGATCACTGTTTGATAGTCAGTCAGACAGGTATCTCTGGCTCGACAACCCTCGGTAGCTATGTCACTATGGCAGGCAAGGTTGGAACCGCAGGGCATATCAGTATAGGCTCTCGCTCTATCATCAGCGGAAACTCTATGGTGGCAAAAGATGTCCCTGATGGGAGTCACCTAAGCGGCTACCTAGCCAGGCCGCATAAAGAGTGGATGGAGAGCCAAGCGGCAGTAAATAGGTTGCCTAAGATTCTAAAGAAACTAAAAGGCATTATCGAAACAAATTAATACATAGCAACAACCTCGGAGAGCCAAATGGCAAAGCAGGAAGAGCCTACAATCATCTACTCCATGATGAGAGTTTCAAAAATCTATAACAATAAGCCTGTCATCAAAGACATCAGCCTTGGATACTACTATGGCGCAAAGATAGGTGTATTAGGTCTAAATGGGGCTGGCAAGTCCACAGTTCTGCGGATCATGGCTGGTGTAGATAAAGACTTTAATGGCGATGCAGTGTTAAGCAAAGGCTACTCCACAGGCATGTTAGAGCAGGAACCACTATTAGACGAGTCAAAAACCGTGAGAGAAATTGTGGAGGAAGGGGCCGCCGAACAGGCAAGCTGGTTGAGGGAATATAACGAGATAAGCGACAGATTTGCAGAGCCTGACGCTGATTATGATGATCTATTGGCAAAACAGGGTGAATTGCAGGAGAAAATTGACGCGGCAGATTGCTGGGATTTAGATTCACGCTTAGAACAGGCGATGGATGCTCTGCGATGCCCCGACCCCGATACTCCTATAAAGATATTGTCCGGCGGAGAGCGTAGGCGGGTAGCACTTTGTAAGCTCCTCATTCAAAAACCAGATATATTATTGCTGGATGAACCAACAAATCACCTAGACGCTGAAACTGTTGCATGGCTGGAGAAGCACTTACAGGAATATAGCGGTACAGTAATAGCTGTGACCCATGATAGATATTTTTTGGATCATGTTGCAGAGTGGATTCTCGAACTAGATAGGGGTGAAGGAATCCCTTGGAAGGGTAATTATTCAAGTTGGTTAGAGCAAAAGAAAAATCGGCTGTCTCTCGAAGAAAAACAAGATGACAAAAAACAGAAAACGCTTGAGCGCGAGTTAGAGTGGATTCGCATGTCCCCAAAGGGTCAGCACTCCAAGAGCAAGGCAAGGATCGCCAATTATGAAAAACTTGCCAGTATTGATGCAAAAGAGCGTGAAACTCAGCTAGAAATATATATCCCAAGTGGCCCCCGTCTTGGAGATGTCGTAGTCGATTTTAATGAAGTCTCCAAGTCTTTTGGCGACAAGTCCCTGTTTGAAAAATTGTCCTTTCAGGTGCCAAGGGCTGGCATTTTAGGTGTGATAGGAGCAAATGGCGCGGGTAAGACCACCCTGCTTCGCCTGATAACCGGTCAGGAAAAGCCTGATGGAGGCAGTATCAAAATTGGTGAAACAGTAAAGATGGCTTATGTAGATCAACTGCGTTCTGGCCTAAACATGGATAAAAGCGTCTTTGAAGTTGTAAGTGGTGGCTACGAAATAATCAATCTGGGAGGCAGGGAAATCAATATCAGAGGTTGGCTAAGTCGCTTTGGATTTCGCGGTGACGACCAGCAAAAAAAAGTTAAGGAATTGAGCGGTGGTCAACAAAATCGCCTAAATCTGGCACTTACACTAAAAAGTGAATCAAACCTGTTGTTCTTTGACGAACCCACAAACGACCTAGACGTAAACACCATGAGGGCACTAGAAGAGGCCATAGATGGTTTTGCCGGAAGTGCTGTGATAGTGAGCCATGACAGATGGTTCTTGGATCGCCTAGCCACCCATATACTAGCATTCGAGGGCGATTCAAGGGTTGAATACTATGATGGAAACTATACAGAATATGAACAATACAGAAAGGACGTACTGGGTCTCAAACCCTTTGATCCACACCGGATCAAGTACCGCAAGTTGACGCGGTGATGCTTGACAGTGTCATCAGTACCCTAGTGCAGTGTAACACTTAAATGTTACACTGCACTAGGGTCGGGATTTGCTCGCAAATCACGACCGCTAGATGCTTGCAAGGCGGACTTGCTACGCCGTTAAGCAAGCATCTAAAGCGTTACATGATACTAGCTTCGCCCCAATGTTATTTCTAGTGGGCGGTTTAGCCCTGCTATCCAATTTGATACTGTTAATTTTGTCATGCCACTCTGATCAATTACAACTTGTCCTCTGGCAGGCAGTTCCCATTTTTTTCCATTGACTTGTAATGTGCATGGAATATCGCTTTTATTAATCAACTCCAGACCAGCTTGTTTTGTAGTCTGCGATATACATGCAGTAAATAATTTCTGGAGCCACTCATTACTACCAAAGACTAGGCCAGCCGCAAATCCAATTGTACGTCTCGCAAGAAATGCTTCCCTGATTGAATTTAGAGACCGTTCTTTAGCCAAAACTAGTGTCATAGGTCTCAGATGATTTTGGCTACCATATTGATCCCATTCCGAAACGTGAATGTCGCTATTGGCAATTAGTGCAAGGTTCATGTCGTTACACCACTGAGAAACGATGGGAAAATAGTCTGAACCATTAAATACTTCTATACCATGCAAATGTCCGCTTTTATAGACATCTTCATGCTCTTTCATAAAGCGCATAGGATCAGTCGCCTTTAGGTCGGGAAAATTAGGATGGTTCCAGTGAACAAAGCCACCTTGATCGGTAGCTATAGCAAGCATTTTTTTCCAGTCTGTTACAGCAGAGGCAATAGCATTTGCATCTTTAATAAATAGAGCGTTGAAATGTCCAGGTGGCATTTTCTTGGTAATTTCTGTACCACGAACGAGAATCAGATTGTGCTTTTCAGCCTCTGGCAGGGCAATGTTGTAGGCCATGTGGTGGTCATCGTTTTTATCCAACAACTTGATGGCATTGCCACCAAAATAGGGGCGGTATTCAATATGGTCAGTGATTGCAATAGCGTCTAGACCGTTATCTACGGCTTCTTTTACACGGTCTTTGGGCATAATTACCCCATCCGAAAAAACCGTATGGATATGAAAATCACCTTTTAAGACGCGGTACTCTCCCACGTCTGGTATGAGAATTTTTCGGGGTGCAGGTTTAGTCCGCAGTATTTGACGAGTTGGAATGGCAAATAAGCCATCATTGGCTTGCTCAGAGAGGGGCCGATCAATAGATGTCCGTCCGAGGTCAAATGTAACCGGCGTTGTAGTTGCAACCCCCATCACAGCCAATTGCTTCAAAAAGTCGCGGCGATCTAACATGGGCATTCCCCCTTTGTGATTGATTATAGCTACATAGTAATTTGTTGCATGTAAAATTGGTGCAAATAAATGTTTTGTAAGACCCTTGCTACTACAAAGTATTAAGGTCAGGGATTACGTAGTCACCTTTCTTCATCAGTGACATTCTACTCCCATCATCGAAGAGCAGGTCTACACTTTCTGGGCAAATGTTCGGTTGCATTTCTGGTACGTATACCCTATCAATGTGGATCACTGCCTCAGGCGAAGAAAATGCCGACGGCCCAACTTGCCCACCAAAGTGTTCGCTACGGCCAAATGCTATATGTAGGCCGAGCTTTTCATCAAGCAATATTGCACCTATTGGCTTGATGCCAAACGGAGCTAATACCCCAAGCCCCAATTCTGCCAAGTTGCCATATCCTAGCTCTTTTGCGAGCAGTGCCGATTCGCGCTCGGATTCTGTCCCCTTGGAAATTACACTGGTAGCGCGGTTGCCCTCTATTTTATAGAGCACTATTTCATCGCCAAACTGAACCGGCAATTCGCCTTCGCTTCTGCTTGGATCACCTTGGATTTCTCCTTCATAAGGCACAATATAGGCTTCACCTGATGGTAAGTTACCAGCAATACCAGGCTCTGGCACAAGTCCGCCGGAAGCATGGCAACTGCGATGCCGTAAGTCTAAATGTAGCCTTGACTGGCCTGTGGGGTGACTAAACACAAAATCAGCTCCAGTAGCGCGGTCGAGAAGCTCTTTAAGTACATTTACACGCCGGTTGATTTCTGAATAATCTAGTCGCAGGGCAGGAATCATAGCCTCCCCAAAGCCCGGCATGGTAGCGGCCCGTATGCCATATTTTTTTGCGGCCATCTTTAGAGGAGCGGTGGAGCTAAATTTTGTGATTGCGATGAGGATGGGAAAGTCAGAATAAATCTTTTCCATTTCTATCGCCGAACTAGCAGATAATCCATCTGATGAATCTGGCAATGAGTCGCCATCCAATATCCATGCACTACCCGGCAGGTCGCCATTATTGGTATGGCAATTTGTATATGCCACCAATCGCACATCAAGCCCCAATTCCATACTGTGTTGGCGCAAGATATTAACCCATTCGAGGGCTATCATTCGCCTTGCTTTCCAAGCAGTATCGTCACCAACCACGGAGTCCGGCAGGTCAACCATGATGCCCAGTTTTTTTTCATTTTGCTTGGGTAAAAAAACCTTTTTAACTAGGTCTATGAGTTCCTTTGCTGTCATTTTTTCAGTCATGGCTGTTCCTTTGTCAGATAATGAATTATACCAAGCGTTGCTTGTCATAAGTTAAACGACTATAAATCACGAGACTTCCTCAGGAAAATACAGTTTTTGAAGTCATTTCCCGTTCCAAACTTTGCAAATTGCGGATTTTTGAGTAAGGGCCATCGACTTCTGCTAAGGTAGCGGGGCTTCCAGATTGAATGAGTAGGCCGTTATCCAATACGATAACCTTTTCGCATAGCTCTGCTACAAAAACTCTGTGGGTGGCCAAAACCAAGGTGGCCTTGCCTAAATATGCACCCAAATTATTTAGTATTCGGCTTTCGGTTTCTGCATCAACTGCAGAAAGACAGTCATCTAATAGCAATATCCCCGGTTTTCGTAATAGTGCCCTGGCAAGGGTAGCCCTCTGCCGTTCACCACCTGACAGGATAACGCCACGCTCTCCTACCACTGTGTCGAGCCCCTCTGACATACTGTCGACGAGATGATCAAGACATACTGCTTTTATTGCTTCCCATATTTCATCTTCGGTTGCAGTTGGAGAGCCTATGCAAATATTTTCTCTCAGACTCCCCGAAAAGAGTACTGCCTCCTGTGGTACCCAACCTAGAGATGCCCAATGGTTGCGTAGGGATTCATTGGTCATTTGAAGGCCATTGGCCAAAAAAGCACCCTTTTGTGGCTCCCTTAACCCTGCCAGCAAGTGGAGCAGGAGGGTTTTTCCGGAGCCGATGCTACCTAGAATTGCAAGGCTACCCCCGGCGGGGACAGAAACAGAAATTGGCCCCAAGCCTCTTCCGGAACTAAAGTGGACTTCAGCCTCATCTAATTCCAGAGATACTGCCCCATGCTGTACAGCTGTTGACTCAGTGCCTGGCACGGCAATGTCAGGCTGGGCAAGTAGTTGTCTTATCCTCAATTGACCCGCCTTGCCACGCTGAAATAGGTTTGCGGCCCATCCCACAGACATCACAGGCCACCCAAGTGCTCCAAGGTATCCTGTAAAAGCAGTGAGGTCGCCAATCCCCAAGCGACCTTTCAATACCAGTGAACCACCATACCAAATTAGGACAATAATACTGATACTGCCCATGATCATAGCTATTGGGCCATAGGAGGAAAATAGCCCGGTTTGGATTACATTTAATCTTGCTTGTTCATGGCTCAGAGTGGAAAAGTGCTTTACTCGAATATCTTCGATTCCGAAGGCCTGTACAACTTTTTCGCCTGATATGGTTTCGTGACTGAATATATTGAGCGCGGAATTTGATAGTTGTAGCTTTTGTTGGTTTATGTGGCTCCATTTACCGATGTAGTAGTAAATAGCCGGAAGGAGTGCGAAGGGCACCAAGACTGCTATTGATACAAATGGCTCGGTATAGACCATCAGCGTTAGAGTCATTGGCAAAATGCTTGCAGTCTGCAGAAGGCTCATCAGCCCTGGACCTGTAGCCATCCGAACTGTTGAGATGTCGTCGCCAATCCTGCTCATTAAATCACCTGTGGATTGACGCTCGTAAAACGAAAATGGCCTAGAGAGAAGATACAAATAGAGTTCTTCACGTTGCCATCGCTCAATCTGTCGACTTAGGCCAATTAAAATGTTTCGCATGTAATATCGCCCAAGTCCTGCTATTACTGTTACGAGCAACATCCACAACAAGTATTGGCGAGATAATATATATTCACCTTTTTCAATTGCCCTTACCGCTTCTCCTGCCCAGTATGGAACCCATGAGGCGGATATTCCACAGGTGAGAGTTGCAATTAACCCCAGGGTTAGCATTTTCTTGTAAGGGGATAATAATTCCCACCACCAAGGAATCCATTTGCTACTCTGAATTGACAATCAGCCTCCGGGGGGGAACTAAAAAAAGTCTTATTGTAATTTGTTGCACAATGCTAACTTGGTCTCAGCTCTAAGTGTTCCCATTGCACACCAAAGTGTTCTAGGATTGCCTGACGTTCGATTTTTTCCTGATCGGCGATGCTCTTATAGGGGCGAAGAAAAACAACCCTCCGCACTCCACGCCTTATCAGGGCACGGGTGCAAGTCAGGCACGGTTCATCAGTAATATAGGCAGTTTGAACCGAGCCGTCACAAAACCCCAGGGCATTTTCTTCGGCATGGCTTGTATGCAAACAACGCTGGTCAGGGTTACAGGTTTGGGGTGTGCAATGTGGCATACCAGGGAGAGCACCGTTGTAGCCCCCAGAAGCAATACCTCCATCTGGCCTGAGAAGAATACAACCTACCTTTAATCTACAACAAGTCCCAAGACGGCTTAACTCAATAGCCATCATCAAAAAAACTTCATCTTTTAATTTTTCGCGCCCTTTGGCACCATCACACATTGGTTGCCTCTGCCTTTTTTCCATGTGTAGTTTCAAATCCAATTGTATCTTCTCTATAATCAGACCTCTCAACCCACAGAACATGAGCGCCAAGAAATCTTGCCAACTGCATTAGCCCATCCCTTGTTTCATCTGAAATTGCCGCCCTGAGGTTGGGATGTAAAACAATGCGGATCGATGCTCCTTTTATCCTTTCACCCATGCGCGCCATTTCCCGATAGCCCCTGAGGACTAAAGTTTCAGGACTTAAGCGACGACCGCTTCCCTCGCAACGAGAACAGGGAATCGTCAATTGGCTATCCAGGCTTGGCCCGGTACGTTTTCGAGTCATCTCCACGAGGCCAAAGTCGCTTATTTCTAGTGCTCTAGCGTGATTTCTGTCTAGCAAAAGTTCCTGATGCAGGCGTTCCATCACTTTCGCTTTATGTTCGGGGTCTATCATATCTATAAAATCAATGACAATGATGCCACCAAGATTTCTCAATCGCAACTGGCGGATGATCTCTGGAATAGCCTCCATGTTGGTCATAAAGACAGTTTCTTCCAAGTCTTTTCGCCCAACAAACTTACCAGTATTTACATCAACGCTTACCAACGCTTCGGTTTGATTGATAACTATCGACCCCCCCTGGCGCAAAAAATATTTTGGCTGTAGGGCAAGTTCGAGTTCCCTTTCAACTTCAAAGGCTTCAAATATTGGAATATCAGACGTAAAACGCTTAACCCTATCTATCCAATTTGGATGAAGAGCCTGGACGAAGGCAACAACTTGTTGATAGGCCTCATCAGTATCGACCCAAAACGAAGCGACCTCCTCTCTAAAGAGATCGCGCAGAACTTTTTGTAATAGCCTGAAATCTTGCCACACTAAGCTAGGGGCTTGTCGCCTATTAGACCTTGACTGAACTTCTTTCCATATTTCTCGCAAAAAAGTTATGTCTGAAACAAGGTCACTATCATCCTCGCCGATTGCCGCTGTCCTAACGATAAAACCTTCCCCAGGTTCAGAATGAGCCTTTATGAGTGTCCTCAGGCGTTCACGCTCGTCTGGATCAGTAATTTTTCTTGAAATACCTACATGGTCGATGCCGGGCATAAAGACTAAAAAGCGACCGGGAAAGCTAATATGTCGGCTTAGACGTGGCCCTTTTGATGCAATGGGGTCTTTTACTACTTGGACCAAAGTCTCTTCACCCTCTTTTAGTGGCGGAAGTGCCACGTTAAGAGAAGCTATTTCCATCACTGCTGTATCAGAATAGTCCTCAATGTCAGACTCTTCGCCCGTCATGCGGTGAGCCTCAGGCTCGTCAAGGTATAAAAAGCCGTCCTTAGAATCGCCAATGGCAACAAACGCGCTTTGCATCCCCGGCAAAAGTTTTGCGACCTTGCCCTTGTGAACATCTCCGACTTGGCTAACAAAAGATGTACGTTCAAAAAATAGCTCACAAACCTGGCCATTTTCCAGTAAGGCGATACGTGTCTCCAGTGGGGTCGCATTGACCACCAGGGAGCGGCGGACTACCATTTGTGAACCTCTTTACTCATTCGATGGGATTTATGGCACCCAGGCAACCCCCAAGCGTTGGTATTTGACCAATAAACCAGTACCACTATTCTACATCAAGAAACCAATTAATTACAGCAGTTTTACTTTTTGCGCTCCGGATTTCTACCAAGTTATGTTTTCAAACAACCTGACAGGCAAAGCCTACCTAAAAAGCCTATGAATGCTCCACTAAACCCTATACACCTTCATAACCTCATCCCCAAGGTAGTTGATTACCTTGACGGCGATTCGGCCAGACCTTGGGCGGTCGAAGGGGCGGGACGTATCGCTATGTAGGCTCTCCCAGGCAGACCTGTCGATTTCGGCCTTGAGGCTGGTCTGCAATGCCTTGTAAGGGTCGTTGGCCCCCAAAAAATATGCGTGGCGCACAAAAAACGACTCCTCGTTGTAGTTTGTGTCTATAAACCAACAAGCAATCTTATCCGTATCGCCGCTCCGCACCTTGCCCTCGCGGGGGTCAAACACGTCTACCCCCTTTACAACAACCCTAAGCTGGTTATTATCTGTAGTTTCGATGTCAATGTCCGGCTCGCCGAAGATGACAAATAAGTTGCCTGTGCCTGTGTTTTTTAGGTCGGTAGACATGTGCAGGTCGGCATTCATTCTGGCCTTTAGCACATTTACCTTGCCATAGTTGGCAAACTCATTTGCAGTGGCGTGATAATTAAAGGCGCAGGCAATCAAGTCGTCAAAATCTGACTGGGCGGCCTCCCTGGCGGCGGATTTAAGGTCTTCCAGCCCCACGCTACCCAGCTCAGGGCCAATAAAAATTGCCGCCCGCCTGGTATTATCACCCTTGGTATAAATACCCTCGCCACATATATAGCCATGACCCGGCCATGGCCTTAACGAATCAAACTCAATACGGTCAGCCTTATCCGTCTGCTGTACACCTGCCGTTTTAAGTTCCTCCAAAATAATAGACGCAAAATCTCTGGCACCATTTTCTACAGCCCTCTCCATTGGGTCAATCGTATCGCCATTTTCGTCCACAGGTAACATTCGGTGTGGGGAGAGGCTCTCCACCGTAAACGGCCCCGCTACACGAACCTTGTTTTTGTCCGTGTATGGCTTGTCGAATAGATATTCAGTGTCAGCCTTGGCGGCTATGGAGGCATCAATTTCCTTTTGGCGGGCAATGCGCGCCTCCCACCAAGAGGCATGGGCTTTTTTGGCAGAGTCTGACCAAGATGGGTTAGGCTCTCGCGGTATCTCCCACTCCTCCCATGAATTTTTTAGTGCCTTGTTTAATTGCTGGCGCAGAGGCTCAAGTTTTTCTTGCCACTTATCCCAAATCACATCTATTTCCGCGTTGTTGGCGATAGACTTTAGCGTGATGTGTGGTACTCGCTCGTATACAAAGCCGTGATTGATGTTGCCGTACGTGGGTCTGGAAGAAGGCACAGAGTGGGTTACGCTGGCCTCCTTAGCCTGACCCTCCGGAGAATCGGCCAAAAGGTAATATGGGTAACGCGCACCCATTAGCCGAGCGCGGGCAAGGGCAAGAGCTACCCGTGAAGTATCTATGGTAATCCACCGCCGCCCCCACTGCTCCGCCACATAAGCAGTTGTGCCACTGCCACAGGTGGGGTCGAGCACTAAGTCGCCAGGGTCGGTGGCCATGAGGATGCAACGTTGGATGATTGTCAATGCAGTTTGAACAACATAGATTTTATCCCCTCCGAATTGATTTTGCCCTAGTGTATCCGACCAGATATTGTTTTGGGAAAAAACGGGGAAATCAGTAAAAAATCTCCTGTATGCTGGCTTATTACCTGAAGAAACACCTATCCGATTTGCTTTATTAAGGCGTGTTAATCCGAGCAAATCTGTCTTAAATGTACCTTTCCCTGGAGAAACTTTTTTTCCATCTATTTCAAAAGATACAACATCTGCACCCTGCGAAGGACGCTGTGATGTGATGTTGTCTGCGGCAAATAAACGCAAACCAGGTTGAAGTGAATCTGGGTCAGATAGTTCATGAGGCTCTGCTGGCCTAACATTTCCTTTTCCATCTATTATTCTCCGATAAGCAGTACCACCAGCTTCACCTGCAATTTTATTTGAAAAAAGAGGACGATATTTGGCTATAGTTTTATTTTTTGAGTACCACATTACATAATCCGCCACGCTTGATAACATATCCTCGCTACTTGACGATGTTTTGGCGCAAATAATTGCACTTACAAAATTCCCCTCCCCAAATACTTCGTCCATTACCGCCCGCACCCGGTGCACGTTTTCATCGCCTATCTGCACAAAAATTGAACCGCTTTCTGTGAGTAATTCCCTGGCCAGTATTAGCCGATCCCGTATGTAGCCCAAGTAGCTATGTATGCCGTCTTTCCAAGTGTCACGGAATGCCTTTACCTGTTCCGGCTCTCTGGTGATGTGCTCGGCCTTGCCATCTTTTACGTCCCTGCTGGTGGTTGACCACTGAAAGTTGGAGTTAAATTTGATGCCATAAGGGGGGTCGAAGTATATGCACTGCACCTTGCCCCGCAGTCCCTCCCGCTCTGAGAGTCCGGCCATTACCTGCAATGAGTCGCCCAATATTAGCCTATTTGCCCAGTTCTGCTCGTGTTTGTAAAACTCTGTCCTGTCTACACCCTGAGGTATACCGTTAAAGTCTGCAAATAGGCTGGGCTGGCTTGAATCGTGTCCATGGCTGTTGATGCGACTTTCTGTCTCTCGCTTTAGGTCGTCTATGAGGGCTTTTGGGTGCACTTTTTCTTGTATGTATAGCGCGGGTGCCCTAACCAGTAGCTGGCCTTCTTCCATGGCTTGCTGGTCGTATTTGCCCCTCCATATCAACTGCGGGTCAAGGTCGGGGTCGCGCCTTTGATAACTTTTATTTATCGGGGTAATGTCGCCCGGCCTTGCTATGGCTGATTGTTCGGCGGTTGGTATTATTGGCCGCTTTGCAGTGTCGTGGATTATCGTCTCCACTGTTACTACTGCTGTTTTGCCTGCTTTTGTGGCTTTTTTTGCCTTAGCTGTGCTGTTTGGTTTTTTTGTGGTTGGCATTTGTTTGTTTACCTAACTATTCGCATTTACTGTTGTCATATAGCTCTGATGGGTCTAAGTCTTGGCCATGAGGCCACTCTACGCTTATTCCCGATGGCTTAACTTGTCTAAAGTAATTGGGGCAATTTAGCTCGCCGTACCAAGACCCGCGAATATAGGGCCTGACATTAAATATTTTGGATTCTCCTGTGTCAAAGCTGAGTTTCAGCATATAATCAGGCATTGGCTCTGCGTGGAGGATTTTGTGAAAGGTCATAATAAATCCTTATTTTAAGGGGTCTATTTTAAAGCATTGTTCACCACTAGAAATCAGTCGCCAATGGATGGGTCATTAATCATTTGCTCTACTTCCTCCATTGCCTCCAGAGTTTCGGCGTTGGCCACGTTGAGGGAAATTTCAAATGGGATTTTTCCAAGCCTGACAGACTGGCTTACAAAGACGTTGATGGCAGTAGATAGGCTCATTCCCAAACTATTAAATAGCTCTTCGCCACTTTTCTTTAAGTTGTCGTCTATCTGGACAAGCAACTCTGTCTGCGCCATGACTCACCCCTTGCTTGATTATATAGTAGTTTCACAGTTGATATAGCGGTTCAACTTTTTGTAGTTGAACTGCTATATGCCAGGATTTGCTTGCAAATCATGGCCGTTTGTTGTTCATAGGCGGGCTTGGCTCGCCGTTGAGTGAACAACAAAAACGTAAATAGCTATAGTATACTCTCATACACAAGAGGTATTTACATGGCTGTTGACTTTGAAGCCGTAAACCAAGTTTGCCGACAATATGCCGATGATGTACGTCGCGTTTTGCCCGTTGACAAGGTTATGCTGTTTGGCTCTTACGCCAAGGGCACGGCTGACGAAAAGAGCGACATTGACATTTGTTTTTTCCTCGACAACTATGGCGACAAGGGACGGTTTGAAATCATGGTCGATTTGTTATACCAAGTTGCACCCATACGGGAGCAACTTGGTATAACGGCAATGCGAAAGCAGTGCCCGCAAGTTTTTGAAAATACGGGCTTTGCTCGTGTTTGCAAAAACTTTTGCGCTTCGCGTTTAATCCCGATTAAACGCAACCTAGTATTAGGACTTTCGCATCGCTTCAAGGATGCTTTCTTTGAACCATTGGTCTTTGAAACGTCTGAACTCGAAAATGACAACCCCTTTGTAAAAGAGATTCTCCGCACAGGTAGGGAAATATAGCAACTTAACTTTTTATACCAAGTTGCACCCAACCGGGAGCAACTTAGTATGAAACCCTGTCCAGCACGTCTCTAATTTTATAAATGTCCCCTATCTCTACAAAGTCCCACCGGCCATAAGTCTTTAGGCGATTTATCCCCGGTAGCCAAAAATTTTTGATGGCCTCGCTCTTGGCCTTGTCGGTTTCGTCTCGCTGGCCTTTGATTTCTACTATTAGGTTTAGGAGGTCTTGCTCACCCCGCCCGTCATCTATTTTTACAACGAAGTCGGGGATATATATTTTTTGTTCGCCTCCATAGCTATAAGGCACTTCAAAACCAAGGCTGTAATTTTTGACGTATGCTTTTACCTTTGGATGGTCTTCGGCTACACGGCAAAAATCTGGCTCCCATTCTGCGTGATATATAAGGTAGTTGAGGTGACATTTTGTTGTAGGTGTCCAGCGTGTTTTTTTGGATGTTTGAAAATTTACTGTATTTGTACTACCTGTTGGGCTGTACGAATCTAGTATCGCTGTTACTGGGGGATCGCCTCCCTTGCTATCTGACAGACCCGCCCTGACTATCGCGGCATATATCTTTTCTGTGGCTATGCTTAGGTTGGTGGGTTCGGTCAAATTAAATTCTGTGTAACCTCCTGAAGCCTTGAAACATTCGTCCATCCACTTCTCCACGATGATCATCAACTGGCCGTATAGGTGCATTGGTAGGCTACCATCGTTGCTCGGCCACTTTGTCCTGAGACAGTGTAGGGCTATATCCATTATTAGGGACTTTCGGCGATTTCTGGTTTGGTATTTTACTTCTAATTCATTTGATTGGCCTGCTATGCCTGATACCTTAGTTTCTGTGGGACGACCGGTGATTAAAGTACTCAACTCCATTTCGGAGTCTTTGTCAAATTCGGCCCTGATTTTTTCTTTGGGTAGCTCCAGCCTATAGCCAACTACTCTCGGAAATGTTATTTCCCACTGATCCCTTTCTGGCCTAATAGCATGAACCTTTATGGAGTCGGTGGGAGGGCGGGCAGGAGCTACAACTGGCTCGGCGGTAAAGTCAAATGGTATTCCCAGCACGTCTGCATATTCGGGGGTAAAGAGGCCATTTTCGTTTAACTCGTACGACCTTCTGCGAAGTGCGCGGCCTATGACTTGCTCGCACAATAATTGTGTGCCGAAGGCTCTCACGCCTAGTATGTGTGTGACGTTGTTGGCATCCCATCCTTCGGTGAGCATGGATACTGATACAACACAACGTATGCCACCCCCTAGTGAATTTGGCTTGCCTACGGTGTTCATAACTTCGCGCAGGAGTGTTGCATCGTCTATGTCTTTTCCCTGCCTCAATTGGTCTGCTAAAGCACCGCCGCGCTCTCTGGCCTGATACTTAAAGCGGTCAATTTCTGCTGAATATATCTTGCGAAAATCGTCTGGTAATTTGTCGCCCGACTCTAACTGACGGCTGTCTACCAAGATTGTCCTTGCGCGAGGATGCGGGTTTCCGTTGTCGTCATAGTTGCTAAATAGGCTATACATGCCCTTTACTGCCCTGCCGTCTTGAGTTGCATAGCCCGATATGTAGTCGTAGAGCAGTTTTGATGTTGAGGTGTTGTTGCATACCAGTATAAAGCAGGGTGGCACTATCTGGCCTGATTCTTCCCACTGAGCAGAAATTTTTTCGTAGTGGCCATACAGGGCTGTAATCGCATCCAGCAATAATCGCAGGCTGGGGTTGCCTTCCAATGTAGCTGGGTCAAATGACACCCTGCCCTTTTTTGGCATGTGTTTGCCGATATGTTTCCAGAGTTCGCGAAACTTTGGCATTATGGTGGTGGAGTCCGGCAGGTTGTCGGCTATTGGCACTCTCGGCACTTTTACGATGCCACACTCTATTGCATCCATGAGCGAAAAATCTGACATCGTCCATGGAAATAATGTGCCTTCCGGCTCGCCCGATCCGCGCAAAAAGAATGGTGTAGCCGATAGGTCAAATATCCGCAAGATATTTTGCTTTTTCTGGATCATCTCTAAACCAGAAATCCAGAGACGGGCGGCCTCGTTGTTTTCTTCGGCCTCTCTGCCAGCCTCGCCTTTTGTTTCGCCTTCTTGTAACTCGATATCTTGCTGGTCGCTGGGCTTAACTCGGTAGCAATGATGACCTTCATCATTAAATACGATGATATTTTTTTGTCCCATCAAGTCGCCCATGGCTCGCTGGATCATCTGGCCTTCAGTTTCCAGCGTATTAGGGCTACTACCCGTCCTGCCCTTTAGTAATCCGCGTGTGCCTTTTGCAATGTCTTGGGTTTCTCTCTGCTTGAAGGCGTGGTAGTTGGTTATAACTATTTTTGCCCTTTGGACATCCCGCAACATGTCTTGTGGAACTAGCTGTCTTGACTGGTAGTAGCTCTCTGGGTCGGTTGGCAGTAGCACACGCAGGCGATCTTTGATGGTTATGCCCGGAGCTATTACTAGAAATCCTTTGGTGAATTTTGGGCTATTTGGGTATCGCACGGCATTTACTGTTTGCCATGCTATTAGCATTGCCATTACTGCGGTTTTACCTGCACCTGTGGCCAGTTTTAGGGCTATGCGATTTAGCCCTGGGTTCGCTACTTCGTTGTGCCTATTTAGATAATCAATAAAGTGCCTGCCCTTGGCGGTTGTTGGTGCTACTTCGGTGAGCCAAATTGCTACTTCAACTGCCTCTATTTGGCAAAAGAATGGCCTAATACCACTGAATTGAAAGTTGTGCCAATGATTGAGAAGTCGCCCCGTCTCCGGCGTTATTTTTCCACCTGCATAGCCGCTACTCCTCCATTTTGACACTTCGTTTCGCAGGGAGTTGATTATCTGTGCCAGTTCATATTTTCGCCCATCCGCCGAAATGGACTGTGTGACATCATCCTGAAAGAAACCAAGGTCTTGTTGTTCACTTTCTTGTTTTGGCTTGCCCTTTGACTTTTGTGGGGCGGGGACTGCGGCTACAGTAAAGTCGGCCTCTCTGCGACCATTGATGATTTTTTGTGTGGGTTGCCCCTCGCTGTTTAACTCCCAATGGCACCGTGGCTCTTCATATGGGGAGTTGAGGATCGGCTCTGTGAAAAATTTTTCGGTCATCTTGTCTCAAAAAAAATCAAAGCGTGAATATAAACAACCTTAAATTACCTACAAATAGCTCTTGGCTCCGATGTATTGGCGTGACCAGACTTGCGAATTTAGATTATCTTTGCGGATCACTTGGCCGGAACTGGGGGCGTGGATAAAGATGCCATCTCCTATATAAATGGCTACATGGCTTACGTTTGTGCCTTTTGATGTAGAAAAGAAGAGCAAGTCGCCTCCCCTCAAATTGTTTTTGGTGACGGCTCTACCTTTTGAGTATTGTTCTCTGGATGTGCGTGGTATCGAGAGGCCATTTAGCTTGTAAACTGATTGGCTTAACCCACTGCAATCAAAGCCCGTTTGGGCTGATGTGCCTCCCCAACGATAGGGCACTCCCAGGTAACTTTCGGCTGTGGTTATGAGGGATTTTCTTATGCCTGTCTCTGCCCTAGAGTCGCCAATCAGTGCTCCGGCTAGGCTTTCGGGCGCAATTAGGTAATATACTTCTAAAACTCTTTGCGCTCGCAGAGATTCTGCCCTGTTACGTGCTATATCCCTAGTAGTAAAATTGCCAAATCGAACCTTGTATAACTTGTCTGTATCCCTGAAGTATGTGGCCTCAAGCCCCCTGCTATTGAGGCTTTCGGAAAGACGAACTGCATTATCTATTTGAGAAAATGCACCTGCCTGAATTGACCAGCCAAGGCGTGTGGCTGTTGGACGTTGTTGTGGTACTGGCCTGGTAGTCGGCCTTCGAGCGGGCTGGGAAGGCGGCATTGGCCTGTAACAGGCCTCTGTGAGAAGCAGTAGGACAAGGACGAGAATTGATAATCGCAGTTTGGGAAACATTTAGTACCAGTTGTCAGTTATCAGTTTTCAGCGGTGAACTACAATAAGTGAAAGGGCTATATCAAGAAGTAGGGGGGTATTGCAGGAATTTCATTTAACTAGCTCTACGCTTAAAACAAAATAGGCACCCCGATGGACCCTCTCTGTAACCTGCCAGAAGTTGAGGTCGAATTTTCTGGTTTTTCCTGGTCTTACGACACCCAATTTGCTACCGCCGGTGGCGACTCCGACTAAATTATCGCGTTCATCAAATACTGCAACTGCAAACCCTACGTTTTTGGAGGTGTCGGATGTGTTTTGCACTTCTACTTGTGCCCTTGTTCCAAATTGAGCACCCTTCAAAAAGGTTTTATTTATTTCCCTCTTGTTAAAAAAAATGGTTTTTATCTGTAGATTGTCTACTGAAAAATCAAGGGGGATCATCCTATCCCAGTGATAGTTATACCTTAAGCTACTGAAACTAAGAGGTGCCTGTTGTGGCTCGGTAGCCTCTTGTGACTGGCCAGAGATACACTGGAAAAGGATTAGCAAAGGAAAAATCAGATTGCGCATGGCTCGGCTCCTATACAAAAAATATTAGTTACAAACTTGTGCCAATACCGCCAAATTAGTTCCGCCCAAAGAGTCCACTGAATAGACCCCTCTTGGCCTGTCCATCTTGCAATTGTGGAACTGTTGTTATTTCTTCGGGGGGGCGTTCTTGACGCAATCTGTCAAAAATTGGCCTCAGTGCTGGCACTTTGGGAGCCTGTATCCAGTTTTCACTAAATTGGCGCGCTACCATGTGATGTTCCTGTAGCCTTCCATCCTCTGCCATTGCTGACAATTCTTCAATGCTTAGTTCCTCAATTAAGGTGTCATCATCCATCCGGACTTTTAGCTTGGCCGCCTCGTTGCTGGCCACGCTGTCAGATACATCGGGTGGAACAGATACAGTGGCTTCCTTAGGTGTAACTTTCGGAATAATTGCAGGAGGAGGGGGAGGGGGAGGGGGAGGAGGAGGAGGAGGAGGGGGCGGAACTACCGCCTGTTCATCTGCCTCTTGCGATACTTTTGCTGGAGGTGCCATCTCTTTTTGTGGGGCAGGGGCAGACGGTTTAGGCATGGAAACACTGGAGGCCATCGCCGCAAGTATATCCCTTGGCGATAGCACAACCGTGCCTCCCGCCTTTGCCATAGCCTCGTTGTGGGCTACCTTGGAGTCATCGTCATTTGCAACAACAGCAGTAGCGGTATCCTCAGACTCCATGGTTTGAATAGGTTCAACAGGTTCAAGAGATTCAACAGATTCAACTGGTACTTCAGGTATTTCTGTTTCAATTGATTCTAAAGAATCGTCATGCTCCGGGACATCATCATGGAATGGAGTATGTTCAGCCTCTACGCCGGATTCTTCAATTGCCATTGCTATATCATCACTAGCAAACTCAAATTCCTCGTGTGCGAGGGGTTCTTCCGCTGAAAGAGACGTGGAGTAATCTAGGGTTTCGGCAGTTGATACTGGTTTTTCGTCTGGAGTTGGTAGGTCAGGCTCGTCCTCGACACTTAGTTGAATTTTTACTGCCGGAGGTGCTTCTCCCGCTTGCAATAATAGAGAGTAATCTAGGGTTTCGGCAGTTGATACCGGTTTTTCGTCTGGGGTTGATGGGGCGGGCTCGTCCTCGGCACTTAGTTGAATTTTTACTGCCGGGGGTGCTTCTTCCGCTTGCAATAATAGAGAGTAATCTAGGGTTTCGGCAGTTGATACCGGTTTTTCGTCTGGAGTTGATGGGTCAGGCTCGTCCTCGACATTTAGTTGAATTTTTACTGCCGGGGGTGCTTCTTCTGCTTGCAATAATAGAGAGTAATCTAGGGTTTCGGCAGTTGATACTGGTTTTTCGTCTGGAGTTGATAGGTCGGGCTCGTCCTCTACCTTCAGTGATACGTCTATGTCTTGCGGTGCTTCCACTGATAAGGAAATAGATATATCTTCTAGTTCTGCTGGCGGAGGTTCTGGCACTGGGTCTGCTGTAGCTTGGGTAGCCTCTATGGGATCGTCAGCAGGCGTCGCTATCGGTTCTTCGTCATCGAGTTGAATTTCTTCTGCGGTATATTCTTCCTGAACCTCTACTTCATTATTGGGAACAATGTCTTCTATTGGAGAAAAATCAAAGTCTTTTAGGGCTTCTAGAGCCAGATCGTCAACATGATCTTCTTGAGCAGAGGCAACTATTTCTTCCGGCTCAATGACTTGTGGTTTCTGTACTGGCTGTAGGGGTTGTAATGGTTGCACTGGTGGCTGAATTGGTATATCAGAGGGCGTGTTGTTGGCTCCTAGTGCAGTTAAAACCTCGGCAGACTGGAGATTGCTTGTATCAGTGGTGGTTTCTGGGCTAATTGTAAAAAACCTTGTGACATCGCCCTCTATGTCAAACTCTGCTTGACATCGATAGCAACGCGCACGTTTAATGCCTGGGTGCAACTTCCCCAAACGCAGGTAGTACTTTGTTGAACAATCAGGACATTTGATAGTCTGTTCCACCATCAACTCCAACCTTTTCGTGGGGCTTTATTCGCCCACTGCTTCACCAAGCATAAATATTGGCATATACATTGAAACAACAATGAAGCCGATGATAGCACCAAGTACACCAATCATCAGTGGTTCCATGAGAGATGTTAGGGCGGCTACTGCGTTGTCAACTTCATCATCATAAAAATCAGCCACCTTTGAAAGCATGGCATCTAGGGCACCAGTTGCTTCACCCACTCCTACCATCTGAACAACCATCGGAGGGAACACCTTGGTTTCTGCCAGCGGAGTAGCTATGTTACGCCCCTGCTCTACTGCGTCGCGACACTTCAAAATTGCGTTTTGGATGACCATGTTCCCTGCTGTTCGGGCTGTGATGTCCATCCCTTCCAGTATTGGCACGCCAGAACTAACCAATGTACCGAGTGTACGACAAAACCTAGCGATGCCTACCTTGAGCAATATGTCACCTAGCACGGGCATTTTTAGGTATAGAGTATCACACTGCAATTTTCCGGACTGTGTTTTATAGTATTGCCGGTAGAGGATAAATATCACTACCAGTGCTCCAACAACAATATAGCCGTAATTCATCAGTACGTTGGAAATTGATATACATACTTGTGTTGGTGCCGGAAGGCCACCACCCACACCTTCATATATTTGAGAAAAAACTGGAATGACTTTGACCATGATGACCCAGACGACAATGACGGCGATAGATATAACCGCCGAGGGATACATCATGGCACTCTTTACTTTACCTGTCAGTTTTACAGCTTTTTCGATATAGCCCGACAACCGCTGAAGTATTAGATCCAAAATACCACCGACTTCACCTGCCCCGACCATGTTTACAAATAGGTCGTTAAATGCCTTTGGGTGCTTAGAAAGAGCGGCTTGGAGGGTTGCGCCTTTTTCAACGTCCTGGCGCACTTCTTCAATAATGCTCTTGAAATTTTTATCCTCTTGTTGGGATGCCAAAATCTCCAGGCACTGAACTAGGGGTAGACCTGCGTCTATCATCACACTGAACTGTCTGGTAAATATCGCCAGTGTTTTTGGCTTTACCTTTCCAAAGCGAGCGGCTGTCTTCGCGGATTGAGGCTGTATGGTCGAAACTTGGATGCCGTTGCGTTGCAACATCTTAAGCGCACCATCTTTGTTATCCGCAACGATCACGCCTTCCTGGGCATCCCCCAAGCGATTTTTACCTTTCCAAGCAAATGCGGGCATAAGAACCTCTAATAGACTAGTTTAAGAATACCTGATATTTGGGTTGCGACTACCTGCCACAGATGGGGGTAGTGCGCTGTTGTTTGGCATAGAGGGTCTGGCCATATCTAGCGTTCCAACCCCTCTGTTAATTAATTCCATCAATTCATCCTGATTACTGGAGTAGGCCATTGCGACATCTTGCGTAATTTCGCCCCTCAGCACAAGCCCGGATAGGCACTGGTTAAGGGTCTGCATACCATGCTTTCCTTGCCCTGCCTGCATTGTTCCATAAATCTGGTGTATTTTATCTTCGCGGATTAAATTTCTAATTCCTGGCGTGGGGATTAAAATTTCATGCGCCGCAACTCTGCCCTTGCCTGATGCCTTTGGAAGGAGGTTTTGGCAGATGATGCCTTCTAAAACTAACGAAAGCTGTGCGCGCACCTGTGGTTGCTGGAAGGATGGAAACACGTCGATTACTCGATTGATAGTCTGTACTGCAGAATTGGTATGTAGCGTGCCAAAAGCAAGATGCCCAGTTTCGGCGATGGTCAAGGCGGCTTCAACAGTTTCTAGGTCGCGCATTTCGCCGATTAATACAACATCTGGGTCTTGCCTGAGTGCCGAGCGAAGTGCTTTTTTGAAACTCTTGGTATCTGCATGTAGTTCGCGCTGATTTACAAGGCTGTTTTTGTGCTGGTGGACATATTCCACTGGGTCTTCAATGGTCAATATGTGACAATATTCGTCTGTATTAATTTTATCTATCATGGCGGCGAGTGTGGTTGATTTACCGCTACCTGTTACACCCGTTACAAGCACTAGTCCCCTTGGTTTATCACACAGAGATTGAATTGCATGAGGTAATCCAAGCTCTTCCATAGAGCGAATTTTTTCTGGGATAGTCCTAAAAGTACCTGCTGTTGCACCGCGCTGATTAAATACGTTGGCGCGAAAACGAGCAATGCCAGTAATACTGAAAGAAAAGTCGACTTCTAATTCGTTTTCCAGGCGCAGTTTTTGTAAGTCAGTCATAATCCCATAGCAGAGCCAACGACTTTGGGCGGCATCTATTGGAGGCAACTTCATTGGAATTAAATTACCATCCACACGAATCTGGGGGGCACTGTCAATGGTGATGTGCAAGTCTGTCCCGCCATATTCAACCATGGCTCTGAGTAATTGCTGTATTGGAACGGTGTAATTTGCAGAATTTTCAGACATGATTGCCTAGCCCCCTACAGGACAGTTTCACGGACAATTTCTTCCACGGTGGTGACTCCATCTAAAACCTTTCGGCATCCTGACCGTCTCAGTGTGAACATACCTTCTTTTACTGCCTGCTCACGGAGTTCGATGGCTGAAGCACCTGTAAGAATCATGTCTTTTAAGGTTTCAGATATTTCCATCACTTCATACAATCCAACTCTTCCCTTATAGCCTCTGCCTCCGCAAACATCACACCCTTTCCCCTTCATGGCAGTAATGCCTCTCTGGATTTCATCATTGGTGAAACCAACTTTTAGGAGTGATTCTTGAGGTTGCTGGTATGGGTCGGGGCCTTTGCATTTGACACAAATTCGCCTAACTAAACGCTGTGCACAGATAATGTTTACCGAAGTGGCAACCAAGAAAGGCTCTACACCCATGTTCATCAACCTGCTAATTGTGGCCGGAGCATCGTTTGTATGAAGCGTTGATAACACTAAATGGCCAGTCAGGGATGCTTTGATCGCTATTTCTGCTGTTTCAAAGTCGCGAATCTCTCCAACCAAAATGATGTTTGGGTCTTGGCGCAGGAATGAACGCAGTGCCGCGGCAAAGTTTAATCCAATTTGATCTTTCATCTGAACTTGGTTGATGCCCGCAAAGTTGAACTCCACTGGGTCTTCCGCCGTCATTATGTTTACGTCTTCTGTGTTTAGGCTGGCAATAGAACTATATAGGGTATTTGTCTTACCTGATCCAGTTGGCCCCGTCACCAACACCATCCCATAGGGCTTGGCGATTTGGCGATTCCACATCGTTAGGCTCTCTGGCTCGAAACCTAACTTTGTGAGGTCGAGCATCAATTTGTCGCTGTCCAGCAACCTGAGCACAATCTTTTCACCAAATAACGTAGGCAACACTGATACGCGGTAGTCGATTACCTTTGTTCCTCCAGATATGTTGACCCTGAGCTTGATGCGGCCATCCTGAGGTAGACGTTTTTCTGCAATGTTGAGTTTTGATAAAATTTTGACGCGACTTGTAATAGGGTCTTTTAGCTTTATATTTGGCTTCATCACTTCCTGTAATAAACCATCTATCCTGTATCGGATACGCATATGTTTTTCGTATGGCTCGATGTGAATGTCAGAAGCTCCTTTGCGGATAGCGTCTATGAGAACCATGTTGACCAGTTTAACAACTGGGGCACCCTCGTCACCCTTAGCAAGTGACTCAACGTCAACGCTTTGCTCATCCTCTATCTCTTCAAATTCGTTATCTACATGAGCCAGATTTTCTTCCATGGCTCTGAGGTTGAGTGCATCATCTGATACATTGCCAAAGTTTGCAGAAGAAGATGCTGTCGTTGGAGGCGGCTCTTTTAGGCGGACTGCTGATGTGCCCCCATAATATTTTTCTATGGCCTTAGCTAGGCTCATTTCTGATGTAATAACCAAGTCTACGTTGTAGCCTGTTTGGAATCGGATGTCATCCATCGCAAAAATATCGGTAGGATCGGCTATGGCTATCGTCAACACGTTACCTGTTTTTTGTAGTGGCAGAACTTTGTGCCTGTTGGCTAACTCCGCAGGGACGAGGCTTATAACTGAAGGTTCGATTGATGGCCACTGCTCTAAATCTGCAGATGGAACTCCAAACTGTAATCCCAGAAAGCTGATGATGTCTTGCTCTGAACAAAATCCAAGACGAGTGACGACACCGCCAATCTTTCCACCACTCGTTTTTTGAGCTTGCAGGGCTTGGTCTAATTGCTCCTGAGTGATCAGGTGAGATTTCACTAACATATCGCCGAGTCTGACAACCACCTTGATCTCCCTAAAAAGATGACAAAATTGTAACACTTAGAAAGCAAAAATGACCAAAAATCGTTTTGACTTTGAGACAAAATTTGATCGATTGCAAGCTAAAGGCTAATATTTTTAATATTTAGTGTTGATATTTTGTATTGTAAATGCCCCCCTAACATAGGGAAAGTGATATTTTTCTCAGGATGGCTTCGGGAGTGACGTTTCTGTTTAATGCCCTCATCGCATCCAGTGTGTACTTATAGCTGGTTTTTATGTTGCGTTGTGTTTTTGCAATGGAATCAATCCTTTCTCTCCAATCTGCTAGGCGACTAGGTTTGCCAGCTTGCAGACGCGAGAGATCGTCTAGCACTATTAGCAGTTGCTCCATGGCCATAGCTAGTTGTTTGCTCTGCGCTACGTCTCCAGACTTAGGTAGCAATTTTTCTGATACCCCGACAAAGGGAGTCCCCTCCATTATTGAAACCCATGCCTCAATCTGCGAACTGGCTCTATCAAACAAATCTCTATCTAGGTATTTAAGCGTCCCATTAGAAATAGCTGTCCAAGAATCTAGTTCAGAAGTTTTCCAACCATTTGCCACCGCAATTTTGCCTATCACTTCTGGCTCAAGTGTGCCAAATGCAATTCGCTCGGCTCGGCTTTGGATAGTCGGCAATACCGAAGCAGGTGTATGGGACACCAAAATAAAAAATGTTCCGGGGGGCGGTTCTTCCAAGGTTTTCAGCAAAATGTTGGCACCTATTTTACCAAGCCTGTGCGCATCCTCGATTAGTATCCATTTGTGGCAGTTAGGGGCGGGGGCTTGGTATGCCCAGTGGATAATACCGCCTTCCACTAGGTCGTCCTCTCGGATAGCATTCACCTTGATGATGCCCGCTTTGCCCTCTGGGGCTATCCTTAACATATTTGGAAATTCTTTTGGCAATGGCTCTGATTTGAAAATCAGGCAACCTTCACAAATTCCACATGCAGATCGCCTAAAGCAAATCTCGCGCTGGGCTAACTCCATCGCCACGCGCCGTTTCCCAACTCCTTCCGCTCCTACAAATAGCATGGCTCCAGAAAGTGTGCCAGCATTCAATCGGCTGAACAACCGACTGCGTATTTCATCATGTCCCAATATTGTTTCATCAAACATGACTCACTCCTGTGAGGTGATTTCAAAACCCAGTTTCTCGCCTGTGCCTTCACATCCGCCGTATCCTGCTTAGTGACTGTAAGTTGTGAAATAATAGAATGTTACGCAGGATTCGGCTACATTCGGGCACAGCCTACCAACTCCGTTGTTTCAAAACCCTGACGGGTTTTGAAGAGGGTTCCAGTAAAAAGCCAGCGGCCATTATTTTTGGCTTTACAGCAGACCAAACTCTTTCGGCTACTTCTTCTGGGTGTTCATCTGCCTTTATCACAAAGATTCGCTCTGGTTCTTGAACTGCGATTTTGAGAAATTCTTGCCGGACACTCTGATGAAAACTAATTGCTTCGTTGTCAAAGCGTGTTTCGGCAAACCCATTTTTGGCACTATTGCGGGAATTAGCCCGCTCAAGAGTTTTTATGGGGTCGGCATCAAATAGTAGCGTTAGGTTTGGCCGAAAATCTTTCATTACTAGCTGTCTTAATATAGACAACATTTCCTCTGGTATGCCTTGGGCACCTTGGTAGGCGCGTGTGGAGTCCTCAAACCTGTCGATTAAGACAATCTGCCCTGCATGTAGGGCGGGCTTAACTACTTCCTCCAAATGTTGCGCCCGATCCGCAAAAAAGAGCAGTAGCTCGGCCATAGTACACCATTTTTTGCCGGAAGAATGTGGTTCTAGCAACAATGAGCGTAATTCTTTGCCCAGTATTGTGCCTCCGGGCTCCTTTGAACAGACATAGGGTAGCCCATGCTTAGAAATCCTCTCTTTGAGCAAGCCTAGCTGGGTAGACTTCCCCGAGCCTTCAATCCCTTCTAGCGTGATCAAAACTCCCGGCAAATTATTTCTCCCATATCCACGTCAAAGCCGTGTACGGCTTTATTATGGCACAGCCTACCAAATCCGTTGGATTTCAAAACTGGAAAAAATTACAGTTTTGAAATTAGCTTATTTTGTCATACAATACAAATAGTTGATTGTCATTTCCTTGAGGTGCATACATGGGCGTTTTGATGCAGGCCTTTTATTGGGACTGCCCTGAGAGATCAGGTTGCGAATTTAAGTGGTGGGACCATGTAAAATCAAATATCAATAAACTTGCGAGTGCAGGCTTTACGGCTATCTGGTTGCCACCTCCAAGTAAGGGTGCCGAACAGAGATCAATGGGCTATGAACCCTTTGACCATTTTGACATTGGTGAATTTGACCAGAGGGGTGGTATTCCCACGTGGTTTGGAACCAGAAAATCTCTGGAAGAATTAATATTCCACGCACATAAATCCAACATGCAGGTATATGTCGACCTTGCCATTAACCGCGCTGGAGGGGGGTCGCCCGAATTAAATGACTACTCAGGTCAAACTGGCTTTACCGCTTTTCAACCTGCAAGCAATAAATTTGCAAAGAATTGGGAATGTTTTCATCCCAGTCACTATGAATACTGGGAAGGGGCTAAGATAGTGGGTACTGAAACCCCAACGTTTTGCCACAAGAACCCATATGTCTACGAACAATTGATGGAATATTCTCGGTGGTTGGTAGAAGAAATCGGGGTTGACGGCTACTGCTTTGACCTCGGCGATGGCTACGGGACTTGGATGACAAAGGTCATCTTGGGGCAACAATATAAGAGGGAGGATAAATTCATCCGACCGTTTGGGATGGCTCATGCCTTGGGGTCGAGCTATAACACAGACTTTTGGCTAAATGAATTTAATAGACAGACAGATAATCCCCTATCGGTTTTCGATGTTCCGTTAAGGTTTCGTTTGAAGGCTCTCTGTGATGTATATGGAACAAATATCCCATCGTTACTGGGGTCTGGGACGTTAATTAATGACAATCCTTTTTTAAGCGTAACTTTTGTAGATAACCACAAGTTCCATGATGAAGCTCACCCTCCTATCTTTAATGACAAAATGCTAGCCTACGCATTTATCCTTACCCATCCAGGCTATCCATGTGTGTATTGGGAGGATTATTTTGAACACAAACTAGCCCTTCCAGACCAGGTAAGTGGCATACATGCGTTGGTAAAATGCCATGAACACTTTGCCAATGGACCTATGGTGACTCACCACATTGGGTCAGACTTATATGTGATGGAACGACTGGGGATAGATGGTAAGCCAGGTTTGATACTCGTGATGAATAATCGAGGAGATCGCTGGCAGGGTGTTTGGGTACACACATCGAAGCCGAGTACTCGGTTTATTCCCGTAGCGTGGCGTGGCAAGGATGACCTTAATCCTCCAGCCGAAACTTGGACACACAACGAGGGACACGGTAATTTCTGGGCACCTCCCAGGGGTTATACTGTATATATACCTCAGTAAATCAGTAATCCAGCTTTAGTATCTTCAAATGCCACTAATACAGTAGAGCTGTGCAAAGGTTTTTTCTCACGTTCAAAGCCCATCTATAGGAGGCAGTCTTATGCTAGGTACATCGTTATTTTCTATGCGCTTTTCGATGTCTCTCCTCTTGTCGGCCTGGGTGAGCCTGTTTGGTGTGCAACCGCACAATGAGGGCAACATGGGCAGTGTCCGCCTGATTACTGATAGGGAAATCGAAATCCAATATTCTAAGCCTGTATCAAACGATGCCGAGGCCAAGGCAATCTTTGAAGTTTTTATTGACGCTAAACCGCTTGCTACATCAGATTGGGAATATCTTTCTTTTTTTAATTTCGGCCAATATAAATGGGCAGAAAATGGCGGGGTTGTAAACATCAGGCTAAAAGTTCCGCTAGACGCAAGCGGTGCGCCACTTGTGCCACTAGGTAGACAACGTGTAAACCAAGTTGCAGGTACAAATACCTATCTAACACATGGACAATCTACCGCCAAAAGAGTTGAAATTAATTGTGGCAAGGCCAAAAAAATAGCGTCTTGGAAACCATTTTATGGTTTTTCGCAGATCGGCCATATGTCTAGGCTATGGGTTTGGGGTTCGGCAACTGCAGGTATGGACGGAGTGCAATTAAACAATAGCACCTTTAGTGCTTCTATTCAGAGATATGACGCAATGTGGGTGACAGACATGCTGGGCGAGGGCATCAACAGGTTTGTGGGTCGCGCTGAATATCTAAACATTCCAATGGTAGATGCAAATTTTAGAGCAGTAGTAGTGGGGCCAAGCCAGTCTGTGTATGAGGCTCCCGAATACCGTGAGTTATATAACTACAAAACTATGAGCCACAACGATATATACAATAGGCGCGTCATTCATGGAACACGTGAAAAAGCAGTCATAGTCACCACGGCAGACGACGTGATGAGGCATGACAGCGAAGTTTGCCTCAGCGGTAGCAAAACTCCTGCTCGCACCCGGACAAATTTTTTCTATTTTGCAGAAGCATTCTTTCGTCTGTACTATCAGCTTGGTGTAATGGAAGGTTGTTTGCGCTACCCACTAAGCGGGTATAACCGGCCTGATGACTATCGCTACGACTTTCAGATTCGGAGTGCTTTCGTCGCTAGTGAATCCAGCCAAAAATGGCCAGGCACAGTTATGCGAAAGAGTGCAGAAGACTACTATGTTTACGGTGCCATGGTGCATTTTGAACTTGTGCCAGAATCAGAGGATGGCTCTTGGCAGGCAACTAGGTTTCCGGTAAATACCCGCGCAGAACTTGAATCGTACGACAATAAACTCTATGTGGCGTTGTCTGGTATTCATGGCAAGTATGAATATTTTTCAGGCACTGCTGATGCCTATGTTGCAGGAAGTCGCTCAAATGCCGAGTGGGGTGGCTGGGGACAGGGCGGCTCAGTCAATGCAAGCATGTCAAATGATGTTATGAAAAAAAGCCATCCATGGTTTTGGCGCAGTCAGGTCGACAATTTTGGGATTGATGGCAAACCCTACTCGCCACTAGCGATAGAGCACGTCCACGTAATTTCTGACTCCCAGATAGAAATAAAATTTAATCGCGAGGTAAGCACCATCACAGCAGTTACTAATCCCAAAAACTGGAAGGTCTATTTGGATGGCGTGGAGTTGACAAATATTTCCGAAGTTAGTGGCAGTGGGGACGGTATCAGAAATGACTTGGTTCAGGGTGGATATGCGTGGCAAGCAATCACATTGAATACTGGCTATGGCAGAACAGCCACAAATTTTGGGGGCACATCAACAAAGCCCATCGGCTCCGGCCATGACAAGCCACTATCAAAAGGTGCTTATGGGCGAGGCTTCAACGGCTTCACTAGTCAGGATATTGCCGAGCGTAAAGTAAGCAATGATGGTTGGATTGCCAATAACATGACCGCCAGCCCTACTGCCCTCAAGCGAGGTGAATTTGTCGATTTAATGGAGGCAACAAAAAGGGGCGCGGGGCTTGCTGGAGTAATTTCAGTGGAGTTTACTGGCACGGCAGACCCTGTAAAGGACTGGGGGGGCAACATATTAGCTAAAGGGCAACACAAGGCTGAATTTATGCCTTGGGTTAGCAGTGTCTATCGTAGCCCACTAACAGGCTATTACATTTATGCAGATGGAATGGTAAAACTCAATACCTTAAAGGCTGGAGCATATTATTTTGACCTGTCACTGGCCAATAACTCTACTATTACATATCAAAAAAGTGCTGGCGGAGCTGACTTCCCTGCACATGACCCCAACTACCAGCAACCCTTTGGCATAAGTAGTCCGCCCGCCGATTATTCTGGCCTACTATACCTGCACAAAGAAGGAACTACTTATGACAGGGTAGGGCAGAGGATTGCAGATGGTGCCGTGGCAAATGGTGGCGGAATGCAAATTGTTGCAGGGTCTGTTTATGCTCACCATCCCGCAAAACAGCCCACCCACAGAGGACAGATAGGCGTTAATTTTCATAACGCGCTGTATGTAGAAGGCTGGGGGGGCAACACATTTCAATGCGAGGATGTCAACATCTGGAAAGAACTCAACCTAAACAGATACAAAAATGAATCCCTCTTCTACCATGAGGGCGGACATGGCATTGACGCATTTACACAAGGGTCTGGCCGGAATGTAACTTATGCGCGAAACGTATACGACGACATAACTTCTGCATGGCTTACGGCTGTTCACCAAGATAATGGCAGACGATGGCACGATGTAAACGAAGTCAGAGCCTATTGTGGCCAGAGGGGGGAATATATTTCTGTCCTTTCTACACACTGGCATGGCACAGAGCGCGAATCATTCCTTGGCATCAACGATGGAACATGGACACCTGTAAACACAAGGGAAGAATTGTTGCGTTATGATCCCTATGGTTTTGAAGTTCATAAAAGAATTTTCTTTAATGGTGACTTGGGGCTATGGTACGAAAACAGGGTGGGCGACCCTGACTACAGGGTTATCCCTGAAGACTGGGAGCTACTAAAGGAACAAAACGAAGAATTTAGCCACTGGACTAGCGTTGACAACTTGATCGCATGGGGGGCAACAGTCCCTGAGACCGCACGGCACAACCCATATACTGGCGAGCGAAATCCACTTATCAACTGGGTATCGTGGAATACACCAAATGTATGGAATATTGGCCTAAAGGAATCTCAACAAGGGGATCGCGGCTATCCAAGCAATAAATTTGACTTCATTGGCCGCGATGCCTATAACCCTAATCCAGATGGCTCATCTCCAACAGTAAACGGTATTCATCCATTTCTCAGGAAGGGTGGCGTAAAGAAACCCATTAGACCAGCCCATATATATGACCTAGTAAAAAAGACAACTGTAAGTCCCTCCCACTTCACCGACATCACTATGGTGACACCAGTCTTGATACAGTTCACGATACATATCCCGTGGGAAAAACGACCAATACACCCGATTACTATGAACAACGCCCCAACCAATTTTGATGTGATTGTGGACGATAAGCTGGTGGGATTTAGTTTTTGGTCGTACGAGCCCGATACTGAAATATCTGCCAGAGTCACCCTACGCCTCAATTGGCCATTGGAAGAAGGGGCAAAGGTAGACGTGCGTAATTTTGGGTGGTATTTTACGGCACGATCTCGTCATTGAGTAAGCATTTTCTCCAATTTGGCATCACCACTGGCAACTATGTCATCAAGCAGTTTTTGAGCCTTTATCAACAACTCACTACATTTTGCTTTCATTTCATTGTTGTATGCCGTATCAGAAATATCCTTTAGATTTATCAGCACGTTCCATATTCCACCCCTAACTCCTGCAAATCCCATTTGTAATCCTACCAAGCCATCAGTAATTGAAGCAGGGTTGCCGTGCTCCACAACTATGGCCGCCGCTTTCATTGCTTCAAGGCTTAGAGTCGCTGTTTGGAACGGTACATTTACAGCGACCTTGAGTCCATCGAGCATAGCCGCTTCCCTAGTGGCCTTTTCCTCTGGTGTACTTTGGGGAAGTCGCCTTGCATCCATATATGCGTTAAAAGCACTTGTATCTTCGTCCACAGCCAAAATTAGCGCGTCTTTTACTCTATGAGCAATCTCAGCCGATTTTAGCAGATGAGAGCCATGCTCACTATTTTTTGCCTTTGTCAAGTTTGCAACCATAGAGGCTAGGCTTGCGCCCAATGCCCCTGCCAGAGCCGCTATGCTACCTCCTCCGGGGGCGGGCGTGTCGCGACTGACCTCTGTGACAAGTTCGATTGCAGACATGACCATGAGGCCATTGGGGTATGTCTTTGGAAGACCCAATACTTTTTTATCTATTTCAAATGGAGCCACATCTGACAAGCCCATGCTGAACACTGCGTTTTCGAGTACGTCTGCCGTTGGTACATATTGGCTCTTACCCTGTTGTTGTAGGTAAAATTGCCCTGCGTCAAAGAGAGGCTTAAAGGGAACTAATCCCACTATTTCAGAGCCAGTTACAACCAAACCACGATCTATCGCTATCCTGCGGGTAGCTTCTAATACATCAACCATGCTAGTGGTTTTGTAATTTGTTAGATTGATACTTAATTGTGCGCGCTTATAAGTATCTACATACCATCCAATCGCCTTACATGCCTTAAATAGCCCTGCCTTATAGGCTTTTTTTCCAATGACATCCTTATCTGCGTTAATGTCATTTAAGGAAAGTAAAACCTTTATGTCGTAGCCATGAATTGCCTTGCAATGCTCTGCGAGGGCAGTAAAAGTGACAAAGTCTTCATTGCAATTGCCGCAGGGGAAACAACCATCCGCATAATATAGTTCCTTTCCGCTACTGTAAAAAGCAGTGGTCTGGCCTCTGCGGGCGACTCGGCCTTTTTCTCTCAACTCAAAAGCAATATCCGTTGCATGGGCTTTATCACGGCTATTGAGCGTAATATTATATGCAATTAAAAACTCTCTAGCCCCTGTAATTAGTGCCCCAAAGGTAGGTATGAAGGTAGCGGGGCCAAAGTCTGGTAGCCAATTTGGGTCATTTAATTTTTCTTCCAGACCTTCATATTCGCCTTTGCGTACAACTGCCAGATTGGTACGTTCAGGCTTACTGGCGGCGGCCTCGTAGAGATAGACCGGAATCTTTAGCTCATGGCCTACCCTTTTGCCAAGCCTTCGGGCAAGTTCAGCGCAATCCTCCATTGACACACCTTCTACAGGAATAAAGGGGCATACATCACATGCACCCATCCTTGGATGGCTACCATGATGTGCCCTCATGTCAATTACTTCGCTGGCCTTTTTAATGCCCCTGAAAGCGGCCTCAACAACTCCATCGGGGTCGCCTACGATGGTTACTACAGTTCTGTTGGTATCGGCACCTGGGTCTACATCTAATAACCTGACTCCAGCAACGCTTTCCATAGCGTCAGTAATTGCCTTTATCCTGGCCATGTCGCGGCCTTCACTGAAGTTTGGTACACACTCAACAACTCTCAGGGTCATTCCACCCCTCCCAAAAAAATGTATAGAACTAGTACCACGTAACGCTTTAGATGCTTGCTTAACGGCGTAGCAAGTCCGCCTTGCAAGCATCTAGCGGTCGTGATTTGCGGGCAAATCCCGACCCTAGTGTAGTGTAACATTTAAGTGTTACACTGCACTAGGTCTATCGGCCAAGAATTATTTCTATTCGTCTATTTCGGGCGCGTCCTTGTTCGGTATCATTGGACACTAACGGAAAATCATTTGCAAACCCCTGCACCTTCATACTGGCATTAGGCACACCTGCTTCGATCAACTCGTTGTAAACCGACATAGCTCTTTCTAATGATATTTGTAGATTTCGCTGACGGCTACCGAGTGAGTCGGAATGTCCGCAGATAAATATATCAACCCCTTTGAAGTATTCGTTGAGTATTTCGGCTTGTTTTTTGAGAAGGGGTTTTAAGTCAGGCTTTATATCTGATTTATTGAAATCAAAAGTAATCTCTTCACCATAATCAAAGACTAGGATTTTGGTAAGGTTAAGTGCCTTGGCCATCTTTGAAAGATCATGGTCTAAAATTAGCGTTACTTCAACCTTGCTATCGCTGATAACCTTAATCCTCTGTTCAACCAAACCGTCTGGAGCACTTGCAGGAAACAGGCTATCAGTAAGTTGATCAATAGTGTTGACCTCTAGAGTAGCAGGAGACTGACCAATATTTTTTCCGTCAAATATTATTCCGTCTTGGTGTGGCATGGTTGTTATCGTTGCTGAAATCCCATGGACGGGAGGCGGCTCGGCAGGTGGAGCATCCGGCACAACAACTTTTTGGCAGGCCACAAGGAGTAAGAGAAGGGAGATATATAGGACTCGCATCAATTTGTTCTCCTCAGCGGAACAGCTACAGTACATTCTGATTCCACAGGATTGCCATCTTCTGCCAAGGCGGGAGAAAACTCCAATACCATTGCAACTGACCTTGCAAACTCCATTTCTGTCGGACTCAGTCCTTTGTTTAATATGGTGCATTTTACTACTTTTCCGTTTTCGCCAACGGTCACTCTTGCCTGAACCATTTTTCCGTCTAACTCCGGCGGGATAACAATTGATTCGGGTAATTTTTCTGTCACCAGCACTGCTGTTGAAACAGGTCGCCTGACAGGAGTAACCTTGGGAGGTGTTTCGGGGGATGGCGTTGGCCGGGATTCCGCAGGCGTTTTTGGATTGCTTGGGGTAGGCGTTGGGGATGTTTCATCAGCCTTTACGGGAATAGACTCAGACGGAGCGACACCACCGGCAGACCCGTTACCTTCGTTATTACCACTAGTAGCATCCGGTTTCATAAAATAAATAGCACAGGCTATGGCAATAAAAGCAACAAGGGCGGCCCCTAAAAGAAACCCCTTCCTGCCTTCATCTGACTTGGGGGGCTGAGCCGTTATGGGTGCGTAATCATCAAGATACCCGACATCGCAAATCTCGATTGGTTTCCTGACGATCAACTTGTGTTCATAGCCATCAAAGGGCTTATTCCAGTGAATATTGCAAGATGCCGCGGCAAGTTGTAACTCTTTCTGCATTTCTTCAATAGTCGGGTATCGATCATCCATTTCCCTAGAGAGAGCCTTCATTAGTACCCGTCGGAGTGGCTCCGGAAATTCAGGACAGTGCCACTCGATTGGCTCTGGGTCTTCTTTAAGCCTTAACACAAGAGTTGCCATTGGCTCGTCAGATGAAAAGGGCAACTTGCCAGCAATTGCTCTATACAACGTAATGGCAAGGGCATACTGGTCGGTTCTGCCATCAACGGGTTTGCCTTCCGCCTGTTCCGGTGCCATATAAGCAGGAGTGCCCATCATGCTACCAGTTTCAGTAAAGTCGTTAGAACCTGAAAATTTTGCAATTCCAAAATCAGTTAGACATGGATAGCCACTGGGCTGAATCAATATGTTTGCCGGTTTGATGTCTCTGTGAATGATCCCATTTTTGTGGCTGAATGCAAGAGCCTCTAATAGTGCAACCCCAAGTCTGGAAGCGCCGGTGGCATCTATCCTCTTTTTTGACTCCATGATGTCGGAAAGGGACGGCCCATCAATCAACTGCATACTGTACCAAATGGCCCCATCCAATTGTCCAAAGTCGTAAACCCTTACGATGCCTGGGTGGTCAAGAGATGCCGAGATTCTTGCCTCCTGAACAAACCGTCTCGTAGTTTCCGGACTCATCGAATTATCTAAAACTTTTAGTGCCTCTACGCGTTCTAGCTGGATATTGCGAACCTCATAGACAGTTCCCGATCCTCCGTGCCCAAGCACCGACAAAAAGACATACCTATCCTGCAGGAGTTCCATCATTCTGCGAGGTGGCTTTGGCTCGTGTAAAAGATTCATAACATCTTAAAAGAAAAAACAATAATCATATCCAGTTTGCCCTACATTGGCTCTGTATACAATTGCAATGTTATAAAAATGTGAGTCTGTTGCAAAACCGCGAGGTATTTTCCCCATTTGAGGCTATTGGAGCCACAATTTATACCAAGTTGCACCCAACCGGGAGCAACTTGGTATCAGGGGGACGCGTCACTATAGTGAAAACTCTCAGAATTATATCCGGCTTGCTAAAAACCCTAATCTAAATTGGCCAGTTCGTAGCCAAACCTAAACATTAGTTTGGATGTTTTTTCCATTATTTCAGCCTGAACTAGGTTATGCGTATCTCCGGGTTGGTGGTAGAGGTCTTCTGGTCGGGGACCATTGGAACTAAGGCCAATCAAGGGCACACCCTTTTTGAAAAATGGAACGATATCTCCACTCCGCACCCCCAATGTCCTTACCATCCTTATATTCCCAAGCACTGATAGCCCCTGATCTGAAGCCTCCAATTTCCCGCGGTGGGTTTCCATCAATTCGCTCATGCTTGTATTTACTTTTGTTCCCATTCCGACCATGTCGAAGTTGATGAAGGCTGACATTTTTTTGAATTGAGGAGGTAGGTTCTCTGCAAAGTGGGCTGATCCATGTCCGCCCTGTTCCTCGCTACCGAATAAAACAAAAACAACGCTCCTTTTAGGGCGCAAACCATTTTTTACAAATGCTTTAGCTATTTCAATCACAACTGCGCTACCAGAGGCATTGTCCTCGGCACCGGGAAACCTAAGCCCTATATGATCCCCAACACCATCCAAATGCCCACCAATCACTACACACTCTTCCTTGAGTTTGGGGTCAGAGCCTTCAAGCCATGACACCACGTTATAGCCCTCGGACTTAGGGAAGTGGCGAGCCTTAACAGAAAGGTCAATTACTGCATCTAAAGGAAATGAAGCAGGTTTTTTCGTTTGTCGCAACTGCTTTGTAAGGTCCTCTGTCGTACTACCTTCAGCAGTCAGTAGCTTGTCAAAAAAGGAATCACTTATCATTGTCACCAAAAACTTTGGAATTAAGTCTCCGTTAGGATGTGCGATTACTGTCGAATAAACATATATTAGCCCCACAGCTCCCCTCTCGCTGGCGACCTTCATCCTAGTGCGGTGTTCATCATGGTAAACCCACTTAGGGTCATTGTCAGGAGTACCACGAAAACAGACTACAAACTTGCCCTTAACGTCTACTCTTGCATAGTCGTCGTAGCCAAGCTCCGGCGCATGAATGCCCCAGCCGACAAATACTGATGGAGCCTTTGTTTGCCCAGAGTCAGAAAACAACAAGGGCAGAAATTCCTTTAGCAGTTCGGCGGTATGAACTTTTTCTTCATTAAGAGTAGCCACCAAGCTACCCCCATCAAGTACAGAATGGGGCTGTGGATATGCCTGAAGTTGCCCTTTTAGTCCCAATGATGTAAAGCGTGAAAGCGAATACTTCGCGGCATTCGTATAGCCCGCATGCCCAGTTAGTCGTCCAGCGGTATTTTTATCTGATAGTCTAGCAACAGTGGCCACGGCGTCACGCCCCCTTATTGCAGACTCCCCTTTAGCCGTAGCGGCAGTTTGGGATGCCACATAGTTGCTTGGGAGTGCAAGTAGGAGCAGTGCTAGAAAAGAATTTCTGATGTTCATGTTTGACCTCGTAAAAAAATTTTATACCAAATTGCATTTTTCCCAATTCTTATTTCCACTAAACCACAAATAGCGTTCTCCGTAGCCGTATATACTGATCGAAGAGGAGGTCACATGCGCTACATAGTTCCATGTTTGCTGGTCGCAGGCATTTTATTGCCCGCAGATGCCCAAACCCCAAAATTTATTAAGGTAGAAATCGAGACATCTCAAACCAAGAGCCTATTAAGGCAGGGGAAAGGAAGTGAAATTCCTGAATCTGTGCTAATCAGATTTCCCATAGCTCTGGCAAAGACATTTTTGAAGACAATTGAAGGCAACGAAATAAAAGTAAACGGCGAAGAAAAACCAGGCATGAAGGCTGATGAAATACTAAAATTGCTGAATGAATTCAAAGTAGGAGATTTATTGCTGGAGATTACAACCAGTGATGGAGACTATATCAAGATAAGTTTGGAATAATAACAAAATGTGTTTAATACCGAGTTGCAACCAAAGCATTGCAACTCGGTATTAGTAAACCAAAGTCTGCCGCGTGTTCAGCCGTTCTTTGATGTTGTCAAATGCCTTTTCTATAAAGTCTTTTCTGCGATAGAGTCCCAGAGCCTTTATCGAATCCATCTTTTCATTGCTATAACAAACAAAACTCCCAGTTAGTTGTCTTGTTTTATAGAGCAACTATAAATCCTTATTTTTTGGAAAGGATCGCAAGGAGGAATTTCCAGAAGTTACCAACTGATGGTATGTTTACATGCTCTTCGGGAGTATGTACATCCCACATATCAGGCCCAATAGATACCATCTGCATACCTGGATATTTTTCGCCTATGATGCCACATTCCAGACCTGCGTGAATAGCGACAACCTCCATATCTTTGCCAAAGGTTGCTTTGTGAACCTCGTTGATTAGCTTGACTAAGTCGCTGTCAGGCTCCGGCTTCCAACCTGGGTAGCCCCCAATATGAGTTGTCTCAAAACCTCCAAGGGCACAGTGGGCACTCACTCTATCAACGACTGTCATCTTAGATGCATCAATCGAAGAGCGGTGCAACATATAGAAGCTAACAATGTCTTCTTGAGTATCCAAGACACCTAAGTTTGTACTTGTCTGCACTAAGCCTGGCATCTCAGGACTCATGGCCACCACTCCATGAAGTATCGTAAAGAGTGTATTTACAACTGCTATTGCATCATTATCGGCAATCACTTTTGCAGGAAGGTCAACTGGCTCTAGTGTAATTTGAAGATCGGGGTCAAATTTTCCAATGGCCTGCTTGGTTTCGGCTACCACAGCAGAAATTATTGATTTAGCCTTTGCCTCATCTTGTAATGCCAAAATTGCCGTAGCCTCGCGTGGTATGGCGTTCCGCTTGTTGCCACCCTTTAGGCTGGCGATGCCTACCTTGGTTCCATTTTGAAGCGCGTATAGAGTGCGAGCCAAAATCCTTATTGCATTCCCCCTGCTACTGTTGATATCAATACCGCTATGTCCACCCTTTAGGCCAGAAACTTTTAGTTTGAAACCTTTGCTACTAGAAGCAGGAGCTGAAAGTGCAACTTTCTTTTTGGCTTCTGTATCTATACCACCAGCGCAACCAATTGTTAAGAATCCCTCCTCTTCGCTATCCAAATTGAGAAAATATTTTCCTGTCAGGATGCCACCTTTAAAGAAGTTGGCACCATTTAAGCCCATCTCTTCATCAATGGTTACAAGCACCTCAACCTGAGGATGTTGTAAATCCTTGGAGGCAAGAATAGCTAAACCAGTGCAGACACCTACTCCATTGTCAGCACCAAGAGTTGTGCCAACAGCGTAGAGATTATCGCCTTTAATCTGGAGCTTAATTGGGTCTTTGTCAAAATCATGCACGGTATCTTCGTTTTTTTCGCAAACCATATCTACATGGGCTTGGAGTATAAATCCTGGGAGTTTTTCGTAGCCGGGTGTCGCCGGTTTGCGTATAACAACGTTTCCAACTTCATCCTGAATGGTTTCTAGCCCAAGGGCGCGCCCCTGCTCGGCAACCCAATTAGCGGCGGCGGCCTCCTTTTTTGATCCATGAGGAATCTTGCACAGCTCAATGAAATAGTTCCAGAGTAGCTTGGTCTCAGGCTTTTGAAGCAACGCGTCCATGGTTTTCTCCTATAGGTTATGGATAATAAAACACCCGTTTTGACTATGGAATGAGTCACAGGGATATATATCTATTAAAAACCCTTTTACAAAATCAGTCAATTGTATGGCTGTGGCAATGGCAGTTTTAATTGTGAAGATTGTTGCGTTTATGTCAAAAAATATTTTTGACCAGCATCGCATCCCCATAGCTAAAAAAGCGATATTTTTCCTGTATGGCAATTTTATAGGCGTGGTGAGCCTGTTCTACACCCAACAGCGCGCAGATCAGCACAAATAGAGTACTTTCGGGCAGGTGGAAGTTAGTCAGGAGATGGTTGGCTGTAGAAATTTTATATCCGGGGCGAATAAAAATCTTTGTTGCGCCTTTCCGAGCCAGGTTTGCCCCATCCCATGCGGACTCTAGCGTCCTCAGGGCGGTAGTGCCTATGGCCAGCAGTCCTCTTGAACGATTGTGCAGGGTTTCTTCAAGTTCTAAGGCAGTTTGGTCTGATATTTCATAGCTTTCCTCGTGCATGGCGTGGTCTTCGATATTTTCGGTAGTCATGGGACGAAATGTTCCCAACCCCACGTGGAGACGTATTGGTCGCCACAGGCAACCATTTTGCTCCAGCGAGTTTATAAGTGCTTTTGTAAAATGAAGTCCGGCTGTAGGTGCCGCAACAGCTTCACCTTGGCCGGCGTGGAATGTGGTCTGATAGCACTTATCATCCTCAGAATCGGCAGGGCGTTGAATATATGGTGGTAGCGGCAATTGTCCCATTCCATCTATTGCCTCCCAGTCGATGGGTCTGCCGCCCAATATCTGAATTATCCTCAACCCTTCCTCTAGTTCAGCTTCAACCAATAGGGTTGCCAAAGTTGCCCCATTGTTGATTTCCACGATACTTGCCTGTTTTCCCTTTCTTAATTTTGCTCCGGGGCGCACCAGGGCTTCAAAGCGATTGTTGCCGAGTGATTTAAGCAAGAGAGCCTCACCCACGCCGCCACCGTTACGTCGTAAAAATAGTCGCGCATGACGAACCTTTACATCGTTTGGAACACATAGCGATTCCGCAGGTACCCATTCTGATAACTGTCGGATATGTGAGTGATACAACTTTCCACTAACTACATCCACAACCAACAACCTGGCTCCGTCCCGCTCTTTGGAGGGGTGTTGGGCAATTAATATCTCTGGGAGATCAAATTTGAAATCAACACGTTTCATTGTGTGTAGGATATAATATCTGCCAGTCACTAACCACTATTTTCCGCTGTCAGCTAATAACGCAAAAATGTGAAACTGTTTTGGCACCAACTGGCAAAAAAATGTTTGGAGTTGAAAACCAATATAAATCATTTTTCTGCTATATTTACGGTTAGAGGGGAATTTGCCTCTCATATTTGCCAGTACCTTCATTTCAGGAGTGCAAAATGCTTATCAGGTGGTTAAAACAGCTAACAGCCTCGCCTAAAGCGCGACTTGCCTATTTAGTTGGCTTGCTGGCGTTTTTTGGAGGTGCCATTTTTCTGCGTGCCCAAAGTGTTATAGACGCTGGAAATGGCTCAGGTGATGGACATGGCTTTCAATGGTTCACTCCATTTCTCGATAAAGAAAATTTTAATATCTTCGAGCGAGTCTGCCTTATAGTTGTTGTGGGAATAGCCATTGCTGGATTGCTTTATGCCCTGATGCTGGTTAAGCAGGTAAGAAATGCAGATTCGGGCACACCCAAAATGCAGGAAGTAGCGTCTGCTGTTAGGGAAGGTGCTATGGCTTATCTTTCGGCACAATTTAGAAAGATTGGTCCTTTAATTCTCGTTATCACTGTTGTTCTCTATTTCACCACGGCAAGCGATTATGCCGCTTTCAAATTTGGCCGTGCAATTGCCTTCATGGTTGGTGCACTATTTTCTTGGGCGGTAGGGTATGTGGGTATGCGCTTGGCCACCATTGGCAACCTCCGTGTCGCCGCCGCCGCAAAACACAGCTATGGCCTTGCAATGCAACTTGGCTACCGCACTGGCACGATCACCGGTATGCTCACAGACGGTCTGGGACTCTTGGGGGGCACGCTGATATTCCTCTTATATGGAACCGAAGCATACGAGGCTCTGCTTGGCTTTGGATTTGGTGGAACTCTGTTGGCTCTCTTCATGCGAGTTGGAGGAGGAATTTATACCAAGGCCGCAGATGTAGGTGCCGACTTAGTTGGCAAGATCGAAAAAGACATTCCCGAAGATGACCCCCGCAACGCGGCGACCATCGCTGATAATGTTGGTGACAACGTGGGCGACTGCGCGGGAATGGCCGCAGATATTTTTGAAAGCTACGAGGTTACAATTGTCGCCGCTATGATTCTTGGCATGGCAACCTTTGGTCACAAGGGTGTGCTTTTTCCACTATTAGTTAGAGCCATTGGCGTTGTGGCCTCTATCATCAGTACCTATACTGTTAAAGCTGGCCCTAATGACACAAGCGACACAGCTCTCAAGAGCGTTCACAGGGGGTTCTGGATAGGTTCAGTGCTTTCTGTAGTAGGCTTCATCGTATTGGGCTTCTTCTATCTCCGCTTCGATCCGACCATTGTGCAAAAAATGGGTGACATGGCCAATTACGCTTTCCCTGGTGGAAACCCAGCGAACCTTCCTTTCTGGGCAAACTTTGGGGTTGAATACCTAGACATGCGCCCCGCCATAACCTGCCTGATAGGTGTCTTTTTGGCTGTAGCATTAAATAAAGTGACAAGCTATTACACCCATACAAGTCACAAGCCTGTGCAAGGTCTTGCAAAAAATTGCACCACTGGACATGCTACTAACATCATCGAAGGCTTTGCTGTTGGCTATGAATCCACTGTCGCAACGTTAGTGATTTTGGCCGCCGCCATTTTTGTCTCAGTACTAGTCTATACTGGCACTTCGCCTATGTTTATTGCTTATGGCGTTGCAATGGCAGGTATTGGTCTGCTGACTCTAACAGGCAATACCATTTCTATGGATGTCTTTGGACCAGTTGCAGATAACGCAAACGGCATTGGCGAAATGGGCTACGAAAAAGATGAAATGGAAGCTAAGGAGGTAGGTAGCTATCAGCGCGCCCGACAGATATTGGCAGACCTAGATGCTGTAGGCAACACCACCAAGGCTGAAACAAAGGGTATCGCCATTGGCAGTGCTGTTATAGCGGCAGTATCATTGTTCGCCAGCTTCATTGCCGTCATTGCTGTGGGTAGCGAAGACAAAATTGCAGAAATGACGATGAAACAGTATAACGAACATTCCAGTATGCTCTCTGTTGCAGACCCCAAAATCTTAATTGGTTTGCTGATAGGTGGAGCAGTTCCTTTCCTGTTTAGTTCCAGCCTTATCAGAGCTGTTGGACGCGCCGCCTACTACATCGTTAAGGAATGTCGAGTCCAATTCCGAGATGCCGATATTTGGGCAGGTAAGAAAAAGCCCGACTACGGTCGTGTGGTTGACATCTGCACCTCAACTGCTCAAAAAGAACTAATTGGCCCCGGACTATTGGCGATTGTTGCCCCCATGACAGTCGGTCTCTTACTCGGCCCCTATGCCTTAGGGGGATTTCTGGCTGGTATGATAGTGGTTGGCCAACTGCTTGCTGTGTTTATGGCTAATGCCGGCGGAGCTTGGGATAACGCCAAAAAGCTAATTGAAGATGGGGTATATGGTGGCAAGGGTAGCGAGGCTCACAAAGCCGCCGTCACAGGCGACACGGTTGGCGACCCACTGAAAGATACAGCCGGCCCTGCAATTAATCCGCTGATTAAGGTTATGAACATGGTCAGCTTGTTGTTGTTAGGCGTTATTATGAGCTTCTCCCTCAGTGGGGGCAGAATCATCACCCGCGATATGCTTGATACTAGGGAAAATATAGTGCCTATTACTGAAAGTATGGTTGGGCAAAAGATGGATGCCATCGGAACTGCTGATACTTCAGTATATACAGTGACAATTACAGAAGAGATGGTAGGTCAAACATTGCACCATACAGAAATTGTAGATACCACAGTTGGTGAGATGCTTATCACACCTGACATGGTAGGCCAACCCATGAATACTAATAAGACTATCGGGGCTATTTTGGCTCTCATTTGCCTTGCAGTAATAGTTTGGGGAGTATTGCAGAGCAAGAAGGAAACCCCAGGGCTGATTGAAGAATAGAGTTTGGCTGTTTCAGTTTCCCTGACTCTAAATGGCATGCTTGTGCTATTTAGAGTTGGAGAAATTGCAGATCACTATGACATGCTCCAAGCGTTGCTTTTCACAAGTAAACGACTATAATGCTCTTATGTGCTATTGTTCAGGAAGCCTGCTATTGCCATGGGGGCATTTTTGTGAATTAGCGAGTCACATTCCTTGCAGGTGTAGCCACTTGTATTTCTCCGGCAGTGATGCCGGATGGACAATTTAGGAGAATTGCCATGAAGAAATTTATCTGTACTGTTTGCGGTTATGTTCACGAGGGTTCTGAACCCCCTGAAAAATGCCCCCAATGCAAAGTGCCTGCCAGCAAATTCAAAGAGCAGTCCGGCGATAACCTGGCATTTGCCGATGAGCATAGAATAGGTGTTGCAAAGGATGTTGACCCGGAAATCATTGAAGGATTACGCCAAAACTTCATGGGAGAGTGCACAGAAGTTGGGATGTACTTGGCCATGAGTCGGCAGGCGGATAGGGAGGGCTACCCTGAAGTTGCCGAAGCCTATAAGCGGATTGCCTTTGAAGAAGCCGAACACGCCGCCAAGTTTGCAGAATTGCTCGGTGAAGTTGTTGACGTTTCAACTAAGAAAAATCTAGAGATGCGAGTTCTAGCAGAACATGGTGCTACTCAGGGCAAGAAGGATTTAGCGACAAAAGCAAAGCAACTTAACCTTGATGCCATTCATGATACGGTACACGAGATGTGTAAGGATGAAGCTCGCCACGGCATGGCCTTCCAAGGATTGTTGAAAAGGCATTTTGGTGCCAGCTAACAGAAGAATGGTTCAAACCCATCAAAACATTTTTTGGAGCATTCCATGAAAACTTTTTTACAGTCCTTTTTAGGCTCCCTGCTCGCTGTGGTGCTGGCTTTGGCTGGATTTTTTGCTTTTTTTATGATTTTGGTGGCATCTATGGGGCCAAAGCCTCCGGTTGTCCCAAGTAAAGCAGTATTGATACTTAACCTAAACCGCGACCTGCTGGATGGTAATTCTGAGGATGACCCTGCGGTAGCTATTCAAAAGGCTATTGGGGGAGATTTAAGCCAGGATACCCCTCTGCCAATGCTCATTCAGGCTTTAGACAAAGCCTCTGATGACCCAAAAATTTCTGGCCTTTTTATTACCGGAAATCTAAGAGGAGGCGGGGCCGCGGCACTGCTGGAGCTTCGACAAGCACTGCTCAGATTCGAAAAGAAAAAGAGCGTGATTTCTTACAACCAAACTTGGGGGCGCGGAGAGCTATATCTCTGTTCTGGGCTAGGAAAAATAATCGTTAATTCTTTTGGAGCAATAGACATTACTGCACCATCAGCCAATTTGATGTTTTTTTCAAAAGCGTTTGATAAGTACGGGATTCAGGTTCAAGTCACAAAAGTTGGCAAGTATAAAAGCGCGGTTGAGCCCTTCATCCAAGACCAGATGAGTGCCGAAAACCGCGAACAGGTGCGGGCTTACCTAGAAGAAATTTGGAATGGCATGGTATCGGAAATCGCAAATGGTCGAAAATTAGAGCCAGAATATATTCAGCGTTTAGCTAATACTAAAGGGCTTATGAGTGCTATAGAAGCAAAGGATACCAACATAGTTGACCAGTTGGCATACTATGACGAGGTTCTTGACGAGCTAAAAAAATTGGCTGGAAAAGATGCCACTTCAAAGGACTTTCCACAGATTAGCATTGAAACATACGCCAAGATTCCAACCGCACCCATAAAGAGTCGCAATAGGATAGCCGTTGTAGTTGCTGAAGGTACGATAGTAGACGGAGAGGGTGGCTCTGGCGAAATTGGTGGTGATAGCCTTGCTAGAGAATTGCGCGCATTACGGACGAATAGTAATGTCAAGGCGGTTGTGCTACGTGTAAACAGCCCTGGTGGTAGCGCAATGGCATCAGATGTCATCCTACGCGAAGTTATTGCCCTCAAAAAGGAAAAGCCTCTGGTTGTTTCTATGGGCAACCTTGCGGCCTCCGGTGGCTACTGGATTTCCACTTATGCCGACTACATCTTTGCAGAGCCGGGTACACTCACAGGTTCTATTGGTGTTTTCGGAATGTTTCCTAACGCCAAAAAACTAGCAAACAACCACGGAATCACTTTTGATTCTGTTCAGTTGACAAAAATTGGTAATCCATCACTATTTAGACCTATGAATTCTGAAGAGCAACAGAGGGCACAGGCACTCGTAGATTATGTATACAGCCAGTTTTTAGAAAAAGTGTCTGATGGTCGAAAAATCAATAACGTCAATGCAGTCCATGAAATCGCTCAAGGACGGGTCTGGACAGGACGGCGCGCAGTGGACTTAAAGTTGGTTGACGAACTTGGTGGTTTAGATGTGGCGATTGCACATGCGGCCAAGCTAGCAAAAATCGAAGATGACTACCGCGTAGACAAACCAAAGGCTCCACAATCTCCTATGGAACGTTTTATGAAAGCCTTTGGCGGTTCTGAAAAGCGCAAGCTGGCAAAAATAGGAACCTTTGACGCTACCAAAAATGAGCTGATGGATGTAGCTCAGCAATTGCGCTCACTCAATGACCCAAATGGCATTTATGCCCTTGCTCCTATAGGTATTTCTATTAAGTAGAGGGATGTTTTGTAGAGAGCAATTATTTGTCGCGCCCCTAAAAGCGGCGCGATTTTTTTAGTTTTGGTCACGTTTATGAGTCTTCCAAGATTTTTCATACCAGATTTGATCCAGCTTACGGAAAACCAGACACTGCTCCTGGATGGTGCGCAGACAAAACACATATCTGTGCTCAGACTTCACCTCGGAGATTGTCTGGAAATAATATTTCCAAATGGAATCTGGCGAGGCGAACTTGCAAGTATTGATAATAACAAAGCGACAATCAGGTTAGTGGCACCGATACATGAAGATAGAGAAGCCCCCATAAAAATTTATGCCTACCTGCCAATCACGGCTCAATTGAGCCTCTGGGACGAGTTTCTGCCTGGGGCGGTTGAACTTGGCACCACTATTTTTCAGCCCGTGATATATGAGAGGAGCCAGTACAACAAAAGTAAAGTAGAGAGGCGAATGGATCGTTGGAGAAAAATTGTTCAATCTGCATGTGAACAATCTCATCGCAGTCGCATACCAGATTTGCTAATGCCAGTGCCACTAGAATCATTACATTCTCTGGATATAAAACAACGCTGGGTAGCCTACGAGCTAATGACCGCAGGCCCCAATCCGGAACTAACTCTAGAAGATATCGCATTTACCCATGGGCCAGAGGGAGGCATTACAGACAAGGAAATAGACTTTTTGGTTAGGGCTGGCTGGACACCTATATCTCTGGGAAAAAGCATCCTAAGGGCGGCGACATGTCCGTCTGCTATATTAGGAGCCATCCAGATCGAATTGGGTAGGCAGAGATTTCATACCATTGCGAAATCAGGGAAATGCACAATATATAGCGGTTCAACTTTTTGTAGTTGAACTGCTATATGCCAGGATTTGCCCGCAAATCATGGCCGTTTGTTGTTCATAGGCGGGCTTGGCTCGCCGTTACGTGAACAACAAAAAACGTAAATAGCTATAGTGACAAGTGACAAGTGGCTAAAACAAGAATTGATGCACCCTACGGCGCAACGAAAATATTTTGAAAGAAACATAAAGAGCCACCTGTGTGAACACCTATCGGGCTACACAGGTGGCTACCTTGGATGTACTATTGTAAAACTACTTGCCTATCAGTTCTCTGACCAGATGTTTGGCATCCATGACTTTATCTAATGTTTCGATTATGGCGCGGGCATCGACAGAAACGCCACGGTTGTTGTTTTCGTCATAGTAATAGCGACCTGGTAGCATGGTAATGTTGCCATCGAAAATGAGGCCAACCACTTCGCCCTTTTTGTTTATGACAGGGCTACCAGAGTTTCCGCCTATGATGTCGACACTGTGGCTGAAGTTTAGCTTTTCGTCAGGATTAATATTGGGGCGTTTGTCCAGCCACCTTTGAGGCAATGCCCACATACCATCATGGGCGTTAGCTTCGTTGCCTCCCCAGCCAATATAGCGGTCGTACATGCCACCAAATGTTGTGAAAGGTTGCATGATAGTCCCGTTTGCCTCGAAGCCTTCTACCGGGCCAAAAGTCAGGCGTAGGGTGCCAGTTGCGTCTGGGTATGTATCTTTGCCATATACCGCAAGGCGGGCACGTGCTATGCGTGAGCCATGGTCGCTGATGATTGCGTTTGCGTCTGCCTGACGCTTCTGGTTCTCGGTAGTGATTTTATAGATTGTCCTTGCAAGTACAACTGCATGGTCGTTACTTGTGGCCAGGGCTGTTTTTCCACCATCAATGAGTGATTTCCTGGCACTTTCTTCTTTCATCGGGCTTGCAACTATGGACTTGGCGGCTTGGGCGGGGCTTAGGCCGTTGAGTGCCGCCTTGACGAGATCATTTTGTGCAGGCAGGGTTGCTTGGACATCTTTCAGCCATGCTTCTAGTTGCATCAGTTCCAAATCTGCCCTGGGAGCAGGTTGGTTTGCACCACCACGGCCTCCAGCGGCTCCTCCTCTGGGAGCCTGTGGGGCATTGCCAGTTTCTATCTGAGCCACTGTTGAACGCAGGCTGGACAACACAGATGATGGGGCCGCCGATGCCATGAGCGCGGTAGGAGCCAGTGTCCTTGTGCTGGCAAGTGCTTTATCAATCTGTTCCCAACTCTGTCCAGCTTCCTTTTTTAGATCGGGGCGTTTGTTTACATGGTCGCGGAGTTCATCTTCTCTTGCCTTTACCTTTTTCATGGCGGCTTCATCAAGGAGAGCTGTGTAATATCCAGTTCCGTTCTTTAGAGAGTTTTCAACTCCAAGTAGTTGGGTCAGAACCGCACGTCTGTTTTCTGGGCTGATCTTGCCGTAGTCCAGCAATACGCTTCTACTGCGCTCGGATGCTTTGACTGATATTGGGCTGGTTACGTCCCTGGCATAAAGCATTTGGTTATATGTCATACCCCGATTGGTGCTTCCAGGGTGGCCTATGACAAAGGTGAGGTCGCCCTCTTTAAGGGGATCGATAGACCACTTTAAGTAGTGGGCTGGTGTGTAGGGCTTGTCGTCTTTGTAGACACGGAAAATCGCAAAGTCTAAGTCATGGCGGGGAAAGGTAAAGTTGTCGGGGTGTCCGCCAAAGGAAGCCGCCTGTAGCTCGGGAGCGGCAACTAAGCGCACGTCATCAAATGCCATATACCCATAAACCCAAAATTCGCCCCCTTGGTAAAGCCTCACGGGTGAGCAGTTCAGACCTGTACTCTTCCCCATTTCTTCCACTGCTTCCTGCAATGCTTTATTTTTGGCTTCTTCGGCGGCACTGGCACTCATGCCTGGTTTTACAGCAGTGTTTACCTTTTCTGTCACGTTCTGCATTTGTTGCAAAACCCTGACGGTCATGCGAGTTTTTAGCTCTTCGGCCCTAGTGCGGGCTACAAACCCATTTGTCAGCAAGTCATTGTCCGCTGTACTGAGGGAACCAATTTGACCTCGCCCACAGTGGTGGTTGGTTAGCATTAGGCCGTCAGCACTAACAAAGGAAGCGGAACAACCCCCCATGGTAATTGCCGAAAGGCGAACATGATCCAGCCACTCCTGGGTTGGAGTAAAGTTATATTTTTCTTTTAGCAACTTCAGCGGAAGGTTGTCGAAAGTCCACATCCCTTCATCAGCCCGTAGTGCTGGGAGTGTAGTAAGCAGGGTTGCCATGAGTGGCAGAATAAGTTTTTTCATAGTTTTTACCTCTAAATAATTTTAGGGTAAAACCGACCCAAAATAATACTATCATTTTGGCAGAAAAATTAATTTCCACTATTTATTGCTTATTTTTGGAGAGTATCTCCTTTACCCAAGTGGGTACGGTTTGGGTGGCTATGCCTTGGATACTTTCACTAAATGCACTATTTACGATGCTGGGCTCTAGGTTTATTTCGTAGGTGCGACAGTTTTTGCCAACCCACTGCACAAATCCGGCGGCGGGATATACATGGCCACTTGTTCCTATCGCGGCAAAATAGTCGCAATTTTGCAGTGCATATGCAATTTCGTCCATGCCAAATGGCACTTCCCCAAACCATACGATATGTGGGCGGAGTTTGCCTTTTTTGTTACAGGTAGGGCATGGAGAATCTTGCAATACATCTTTTTCCCAAGGAATTGCCACGTTGCAGGATAAACACCTGACCTTTTTTAATTCTCCGTGCATGTGCAAGAGAGAATGTGTGCCCGCTCTATCATGCAGGTCGTCTACATTTTGGGTCACTAACAGAAAAGAGCCTGGCCATGCACGTTCTAATTCTACTAACGCGTAGTGGGCGGCGTTTGGGGATACTTCCGATAGTTGTCTGCGCCTTTCATTGTAAAAGCGTTGAACCATGCCTGGGTTCCGTATGAAACCCTCTGGGGTTGCCACATCTTCGACACGGTGGTTTTCCCATAGCCCATCACCAGAGCGAAATGTCTTTATGCCAGATTCCGCGCTGATGCCAGCACCGGTAAGTATTACTAAACTAGGTTTGGGGTTCATCGTTTTCACCTATGAGTTCTTGTTGTAACGAGTTGACTAGGTTTTTTGAAGCATTTAGCTTGAACATGCTACGCTTTAAGCGTTGCCAATATTTTTGTTTGAGCAAATCTTTTCTGCTCCACTTGGCTTTGTCCCAGTCGAGTGCTAGAATTTGTCCGCTGATATCTATGAGGATATTTGTGGCGTTCATATCTGGCGACCATAAACCCCATTCCGACAGGGATGTTATCAGTGTGACAATTTGCTTTATCTGCTCGGAAGAGGTGTTATTATCCCATGTATTTGGCCAAGGCAGGGCAGAGGCTAATTTTGTAATGTATACACCTTCTACGCCCCAGAAATGCCTTTTGTAGGCATAGCCAACTGGTTCTACTGTGGGAAAACCTGCCTCCCATAGTGCGGAATGTATCTCATACTCCCTTTTGAACCTGCTGTAGCACATATATGTACTCTTGTTGAAATGGCGCGCAAATCCACCTCGGCGATATGGACGGAGAATGAAATTACCTGCCTGAATCAGCCCTCCTCTTCCGTGCACACCATCTAAATTTTGAAAATCATGCAAATCAGAGATTTGTGATGTAGAAAAAATGCACCAGCTACCTGTAAATCCGGGCAAGCTGGCACTATCCCTGCGAATCAAAGCATCGTTCCTTTTTCTTACAGCGAATGGCCATGAATCAGGTAGCGGTGGAGGAGATAGCATGATGTATATATTATATCGTTGTTTTCAGTTCTATCCCAAGTTACGTTTATTCGAGCGCAACTTCGTGTAATATAGCAGAACTACAAAAAGTTGAATTGCTATAGGCAGATTTATTGTATCAGTTATCAGTTTTCAGTTTTCAGTTATCAGATAGCAAACCTAATCATAATATCCACTGTGATACCTGTCGTATTCCAGTTGCATCTTGGTATTTAGCTTTGATAGGAATGCTTCCTGGTCAGCCTGTGTCATGAGCGCGAACAGATTGACGTCTTTGTCGCCAATCTTATAGGTGAACATGGCGTTCAGCCCCGTCATGAACCATTCGTCTGAGTCATAGCTTATCCCATCTATGGGTTTGGGGTGGCCAAATACATTATTAATACTTGTTCGATAACTCATAGTATTATTATCAAACATGTTAGAAAAGCTATCAAAATACTTAAACAGTAAATCAGTGGCTTTATCCGGCGATGTATACGAATCCATCGGCACGCCATGAAGCGTCATCTCTTGTGTCATAAATTGAACCACATATGCAGAAGTTTCGTCCAAGAAACACGCTTTCCATTTATTCTTTGATTCTTTAATAACATTATAGATATACTTTGCATTCTTTCCATGATGCTCTTCATGCGCCCGCAAAAAGGGAGTGATTCTTATAAAGGCTTCAACTTCCCTTATTAATTCCGCATCTGTTACGCTCGCATGCGATACAAGCTTAGTTATCCTTATGGCATGGTCATCTGAAGTATATACAAAAGCTGGAATTTTCGCAAAATCATCCCATGTTTTGATTTCAAATGTTATCTCATTTACTTTAACCGGGGCGCTCAATCTATTAAACTCTGCCAATCTGGCGGCTTCTTCGCGTTCTTTGGGTGTTGGCACGGGTAATGGGTCTGGTTTTTTATCGGGTGTGTTGCTTCCCCCGGAACAGCCCACTGTGCCGACCATAGCGATGCCGGCTAATGCCAAGGCCGCCGGGCCGAATGCGGGCGATTTCAAAGCCAGTTCAGCCGATAAGGCCAATTTTTGCAAAATCAGGGATTTCTTAGAGATTTTCATACAACACCTCTTTTAATGTCTTTCTGAAACCGTTGGCAACTTGGTTCTAACAAGGAGACTCCTCCAAATCCAAAAATAACACATGGCATCATAAGCAGAACTATTTTGGGTAGTTCATAATTGCCACGGCTTTTTGTGTTTACGGTATGTGTCCCATGACACAAGTGGCCAGTGATCGATTCAGTGTTCAGTGGCCAGTGGCCTTCATTAGTTATCAGTGGTCAGTTTTCAGTTATCAGTTGGATTTTGGCTTGGTAGTCATAGCGAATGATAGTTATCAGTTTTCAGTGATCAGTGGCCTTCTACAGTGGTGGGTGGTTACTCTTACCAAAGTTTGGCTACTTCATATTTATGTATTTCAGGGTCGTTGGTTATCAGGGTCAGATTGTCAGCTATGGCAGTGGCAACTATTATTCTGTCGAAGGGGTCTTTGTGATGGAAAGGCAGTGTTTCGACCAGTTCGCAATGTCGCGGCAGGATATTGGTAAGTTCGATGGAGGTTGCTCGCAATGATTTGATAAAGCTGTTTATGCTGACGATGGGCGCATTTAGTTTGGCAATGCTTATTTTTATGGCAACTTCCCAAATTAAAGCCAGACTAAGAAATATTTTGTTAGAAGTGTCTGTGGTTGCTTGTTTTGCTTTTGCTGAAAGTCTTGTATTGTTGGTAATTAACCAGAGTGAGGCGTTGGTATCTAGTAGATAGTTCATGGCATGTAGTCTTCTAAGTCTGGCAGTGGTTCATAAAAGCTGTCTGGAACTATGAAAGTGCCTTTCATACAGCCAAAGAGGTCTTTGTTTGTAAATTTTGGTTTCTGGGTTCTTGGAATGATAAGGTCTGGAGCAATGCCGTCTAATTTTGGTAATGTCTCTATGAAGTTTGTCACTACTTCAGATGGCGATGAGCCTATAGACCGGCAATAGCTTTCAAGTTGAGAGTGTGCTACTTGGTCGAGGGTTATTGTAAGTTGTGTTGACATGATTTCACCTCGTTAGGATTGGTGATGGTTTATCTTTACTGTGTCTATGGTGACAGGTCTGGGACATAGGGTTGCATATTCGTTGCTCTTGATTGTATTAGACCACATAAACTGCAAAAAGTTGAGTTGCTATATGCTCAGGAAGTCCGAGGCAGACACGCCAGCTACATTGGTTTTGGCGGCTTTTTATGCTCGCTTTGCAGTTTCATTCCAACATCACGTTTATTCTGCGGGCACTGCTTTCACATTCCGTCATACCAAGTTGCAAGTTGCTCCCGGTTGGGTGCAACTCGGTATAACATATAAATAGAGGGATTCGTTTGCCGGTTTGAGATTAGGCAACAGTAATTGGAGGAGACGATGTCAGACGCTATTTTTTCACGAACAGTATTTATGTGCCATGCTCCCATTGTGATCCCAGAGATGGGTGGAGGTCGCGCTGACCAGTGTAAGAATACTACTGAAGCTATGTTTAAGGCGGCAGAGGAGATCGTTGCCACCAAGCCAGATCGAGTATTAGTCTTTGACCCGCATCTGTCCCGCTACCCTTTTTCGTACGCTTGCGTTGATATGTTTGAGACTATTCGGGGAAACTTCAAGGCTTTTGGGAGGCCAGACTTAAAGATCGAATTTCCATCTGAACCGGATTTTTATGCTCACTTGTTAAATGGTTCACCAGGCAACCAGTTTTCACTGGAACTATTGGGGGCGCATGAACTGGATCATGGGGCAACTGTACCTCTTTGGTTTCTTCAGGCGGCTGGATATAAGGGTTCTGTATGTATTGTTGGTTATCCGTGGAAAAGCCACCAGAGAGCGCATACAGAATTTGGATGTTTTTTAAAGAAGGCTTGTTCGGAATATAAAGGCACTACCGCAATTATTGCATCGGGCGACCTGAGTCATCGACTGCAAATGGGCGCGCCTTCGGGTTATAACCCACGTGCGCATGAATTTGACGCGGCTTTTAAGGAGTACATCACCGCTGGAGAACTTTTTGAAGCGTCACAAATTCCGATAGACATACGCGACCTGGCGGCTGAAGATTCCAGTGAATCAATGGCGATTACAGCCGGCGCTATCGGCAATAAGGTGCCCAATTCCAAAGTGTTGTCCTATGAGGCTCCTTTTGGTGTTGGGTATTTAGTAGCTGTTTTAGCCTGATGACTATAGTTGCCAGATGGTGGTGTCAGGGTGACAATAGCCTAATTAATTGCACCCTTTGTCCTCAAATGTGTAATCTGAGGGATGGTGATTCCGGTAATTGCGGTGCTCGTTATGCCAAGGCTGGAAAACTCTGGACGCGGGCTATCGGAGTTGGCACGTCTCCTGTTGCTGACCCCATAGAAAAAAAACCTCTTTATCACTTTTTGCCTGGCACAAAAGTGCTTTCTTTTGGAATGGTAGGCTGTAACCTCAGTTGTGCTTTTTGCCAAAACTGGAACCTTAGCAATAATCATAATCATGCTATTCTCCAGCCAATAACTCCAGAAGAGTGTGTCCAGATGGCACTTGAGCAAGGGTGTTCCGGAATAGCATTCACGTATAACGAGCCAATTATTTCTTCGGAATTTTGTATCGAAGTATCTAAGGTGGCTCATCAGGCAGAGCTAAAGACTATAGCGGTTTCCAATGGGTACATCATGGATGAGGCTCGGACTGACCTGTTTAGTGTGATCTCTGCTACTAATATTGACCTCAAAGGAATTAACCCTGCTTTTTATTCAAAAATATGTGGAGCAAGGCTTGAACCTGTCCTAGAAACGCTGAGTTTTCTTGTTCACTCAACAACCACTTGGGTAGAAATAACCAACTTGTTGATACCTGGACTAAACGATTCTGTAGCAGACATCGAGGGTTTAACTGATTGGGTGTGTAGAAATCTGGGTTTGGACGTCCCAATCCATTTTTCTGCTTTTCATCCTGCTTTTAGAATGAACTCTGTTTCAAGAACACCAACGGATACTTTGGTTATGGCAAAGAAAATTGCCCATGCACGAGGACTTCGTTATGTTTATCTGGGAAATGTTTCTATTCCTCAAAGCACTATTTGCCATAAATGCGAGTCAGAAATCATTCTTCGCAATAATTATTTTGTGAACCACTGTAATATTTTGGATAACGCATGTTCAATTTGCAAAACCCGTGTTGCGGGATTATTTGAATAATTTGGGGCGATTGGAGACACCTTGATTTGACAGGCACGAATGGAATATTTATCTTACAACCATCCAAATTCCCACTGCGATAAATGAACCTCCTGCAATATATTTGATCGTGTGTGGCGGAATGTATTTAAACAATGTGCCTCCCACCAATACCCCAAGTAGGGTCGCCAGTATCAGTGCCAGGCTTGCGGCCAGGAAAACTGTCCACAACTCGCCACTCTTTGCTGTGGCGGCCATAGCCGCTAATTGAGTCTTATCCCCTAGCTCTGCAACAAAAACTGCCACAAATGTTGTCCAAAACACTGATTTCGACATAATAAACCTCACAAATTGAGAATATCATTTTTCCAAAATTGGTTGCTTTAAGGCACAATAGAGATATGAATCCGAAGTCACTCGACCTACCTGCCACCTTTGTCGATTCACCTGAGTTGCTTGCCCAAGCTTTGCCTTCATTGTTTGAAGCTGACTTGATTTCGATAGACGCAGAGTTTAGCTTGACGGGAGTACATAACTGTGTGCTGGCTCTCCTCCAAGTTGCTACTCATAACATGGTATGGCTTTTCGACCCTCTGGCAATACCAAATCTAATCCGCCCATTGCTGTTGACTTTGGCTGAAATACCTTGGATTGCCCACGACTACTCTGGAGATGGCGTTGTTTTTAAGCGCGTTTATGACGTGGTTCCATTTTCTGTGCTTGATACCATGATGCTTGCTAAGGCGTTGAATTATCCACAACCTGGACTAAAGACAATGGTCAAGCTCAAGCTAGGGATAGATATTCCCAAGGATGAACAAGACAGCAATTGGATGTATCGCCCCCTTAGGGAGAGTCAATTGAGGTATGCCGCACGTGATGCCGCGTTGCTACTACCACTGCTACGTGAACTTGCGTCGGAGGCCGAACAGAGAAGAGTTACTGACCATGACATCGACCTTCGCCTAAAACAGTTGCCGCGTGAAAATAGTCAAATGCTTGCAAAAATTGATAGTTATTCCCCGCCCGAAGTACCCCTAGTAATTGAAAAAGTTAGGGCGATGGGGCATTCACATATTGCCGAGGCGAGAGCCAGAAAATTATTGGATTTGCGACATAAATGGGGCAATGAGGGTGATATTGCCGCGGTTATGGAACTCGGCAACAGATGGATTTTGGCTCGTTTGCAATATCCTCCAAAATCGGCTAAGGCCCTGGAAAAAACAATCCGCAATTGGAGATTTTGCAAAAAACGTATTGATTCTTTGTGGAAGGTATTCACAGAAGATTGATTTGGCAATATGCTTGTATGTATGGATTGTATTTTCTTATGAAGGGATCAACCATGTCAGAGTCAGAAATTACTATTCACTTTCCCAAGGGATTAATCGGCTTTCCGGAAATCAAAGATTACCAGTTGCTGGAACCCAATGACGCTTACCCTCTTAAGTTTTTGCAGTCAGTTGCCCAGCCAGAACTGAGCTTTGTTGCTATGGACGTAGCCGCAATCAAACTGGATTTTGAAGCGTCGCTGTCTCCAGAGGAGACAGAACTACTTTCGCTGGAAAATAATGATGATGCGATGGTTATGGCATTTGTAGTAATTCCAGGAAATGATAAGCCCGATGAGATGGTTGCAAATCTGGCTGGTCCCATCATTGTAAACAAGAAAACCAAAAAGGCAGTCCAGTTAGTTCTTGACCCAGAAGAGTATCCTTTGCAACACCCGATATTCGACCTAACAGTACACTTCCCTGCTGGATTGATTGGATTCCCTCAACTTAAGCGTTTCCGATTGTTTGAGCCTTCGGGTGGCTATCCGCTAAAATTTTTACAGGCCATCCAGAATGAAGAATATTCTTTTGTCTGTATAGATATTGGGGCTATCAAGCCAGACTTTGAGGCACCCCTGACAGCAGAAGATGCCGAATTTTTAGGTGCGGAAAAACCTGATGATGTAATTGTCCTAGCACTGGTAGTAATACCTCCACCACCTGAAGACCCCAAACAAATGACTGCCAATTTGGCCGGCCCTCTGGTCATAAATAAAGCTACGTTGAAGGGTCGCCAACTAGCACTTGATTCAGAAAAATATCCGCTTAAGTATCAGATTATTACACCTGAATAGTTTTGCATTTCTTTGCAGTACTAAATTGAGAGCGTTTCAAAAAGGGAGAGTGTTTACAATAGAATGATTTGCTGATATGGTGTTGTCTTTCGGAGGCAATGCCATGAGGTGCAGAAAATGTGGGAGCGAAGACTCGGTCAAGAATGGCCATCATCTTGGACGCCAGCGCTACAAGTGCAAGGGCTGCGGTTTTCAGTTCACAAAGGAGCAGGCCAAAGGCAAGGATGTCGAAACCAAATGCCTTTCAGCCATTCTTTACGTTAACGGGCTGTCGTTCCGTGCC
>Ga0082212_10000276_pt1 | contig 73854 bp, 48 predicted proteins | sample TergutNt197P3_FD_71548 | JGI IMG/M metagenome (GOLD analysis project Ga0082212, IMG submission 71548) | Neocapritermes taracua P3 segment gut microbial communities from Petit-Saut dam, French Guiana - Nt197 P3 | ecosystem: Host-associated > Arthropoda: Insects > Digestive system > Gut ...
AAGAATTGCTTTTATGGTGGAGTTCCCTCACTCCGCTGCGCTTCGTTCGGGATGACAGACGCTCGTTAGGATTGGGAGAGGGTTCGACGGGGCGGCGTAGCCGCCCCGCTTACTGCAGGATCAAGACCGAAAAGAAGCAGACCGCAAAGCGGTTAAACTCCGGCGGGCTGCCTGAAGATCATTTGCGATGAGTCTCTAAAATAAACTCACATGGGGATGGTGCGTTCTGTTGGCAAGAGAAACCGACATTTTGTTTTACATACTCCGATATTTGTTGCACAAAACAAAAATATTTGGCAACTGCGTAAAAATCTTCCCAAAAGTTTGGGTCAACGGTATCAAATTTTGACTGTCTTTTTTGAAAAAAGTGAGTTTTCTGACAGACACTGTTTATGATGTGATAATTTTGACCGATTCGATACAAACAACAGCCTCTTTTTCTGGAGATTCAACACTGATCTCCAAATAAAACATTTCGTTAAAGGGCCAATAATTCGGATATGAGGAATAGATTTTATCAAATAAATCTTCCTGAATATTAACTTTATAGCCATTTATGTAGAATGTTATCATTTTTTCTTCCCATTCGCACACAAAATTGTGTGAATCACCGATCAGATGGTTGGAATAAAAGACGGAAGACCTGATGTTGTTCATTGTTTCATTCATTTTGTCGGTATTAGCGCCGACGTGTATTGCACGAGGGTTGTCGGCATTAAACGACATCAAAAACAGTTCGCCGCCTGATGGCCAGCTTCCTGATTTTTCTTCTTCAGGCAACAGATGTATCCTGATTTTTGTACCCGGATTCGCTGACAGAATTTTTGCCTGAACCTCGATGCGTCCATATTGAAAGGTTATCTTGTTTTTGGTATTCCACTTCGTCAGGTTTCCGCCTGAGGATATTTCCAATCCATTTTTCGTAAATTTCAGGTTATTTTTATGATTGATAGTCCAAACCGTTTCGTTCAATTTTCCGGTTTGGGTAAAATCTTCCTGATAACGTACATATTGAGGCGTCCGGCTTCTCCTTTCGGAAATGAAATACGCCAAAGTATCTATTAATTCTTTATCTTTCTGATCGGATGATTGGGAAAACCAATAAACGCCGCGTCCCCCTTCATAATAGGCTATTGATGAATGGTTGAAAACGCCTTTTTTTTGAAAAGTCTGAATGTAGTTCATTAATCTGTCTCTGTGGTTTTCCTTACTACGCGCCAACGCTTTTCCGTCGAACTCCATTTCAAGCGCCATATTGTACGTATATGCCAGGTCGCAGGCATTTTCAACCCGACCGTCTTCAATTCTCTTATTGAAAAAATAATTGGGCTGTAAGTAGGCGACGTCAAATCCATATACTTTCCATTGGCTGTATCCGTGCGCCATATAATAAGGAATCCAATAAAACTGTTTCTTTTTCAGACGAATATAATTTCCGATGTCAACTGTGATGTATTCGCTGGTGCTCATGTGTTCATTAACCCAGTAAAAACCGGCCAATTCAAGATGAGACAGCGCACTTTGTTCAAACCGTTCGGTCAATTGGTCGATATACCATTTGCTTGCCGCAATTCTGTCATCCCGTTTCGAGAAATCAAGTTCTTTGCCATTCAAACTGCCCCAATCTTTCTGATTCAAAAACGGTTCGGGTAATCCGATGACTACCTTATGTTTCAACGGTGGTTCTCCCAATTCGCGGATACCCTCTTCGATGCAAGCGTTTAAGGACTTCAGGGCTTTACCGTCTGCAAAATGCCGGTCAATCAGCCATTCCCATTCATTCTTTCGGGCATTTTCCCTTCCCGAATATCCGGGACAGAAATTATATTTGGTTCCATCATAAAATTCAAGAAACAGAAAACCGTCAAAAAACCAGTCTTTTTTCCCGAAACGGTCGGTGTGAATGACGTAAGGAGCCATCTCGGCAGGCGTCCAATCGACGCGATGCGTACCTCCCTGATAGATCAATACCATATCCCGAATTGTGGTTTGGAGGTATCCTCTGTTGGTATTGTCAAGAATCTGACCTGTATTTTTCAGCGAAAAAAGGACAGACAACACCACCAGCATCAACAGTCTTTTTGGGTGTATCATACGTTCAACTTCCACGGTTTCCGGTACTCGTAATGCAGCAATTTGTTGGCTGCGTTGTTGTTGGTCACCTGTTCCTTTACAGGATCCCATTCGATTCGTTGCTTTACTGCCAATGAGATGTTGGCGAGTAAGGCAAACGACGATGAGCGAAAACTCTGTTCGATGGACGCCAGCGGGGTTTTCCTTGTTCTGATACAATCTGCAAAATCTTTGAAATGATCCGATCCCCATTGTGTCCAGTCAGTTATTGGTATTTGGACGTCTTCGGGCGAATCGTCCATTTTCCATGTTTGGAACTGTCCGGGTCTGGATGGAAAGAATTTATATCCGCTATCGGAAATATAGAGACATCCTTTGGTTCCCAGCAAGGTAATGTAACCGTAATCCAATCCGGGTTGTGCGACTGTTTCGCTTACTCTGAAATGAATCGTTTTTCCGGAAGCAAGTTCGTAGATAATTTCCAGATTTTCGGGAATGTCGCGGTCGTCTTTAATGATATGCTTGCTTCCTACGGCAGTTACCGCCACCGGAGCGTTTTCGCCGGTCAACCACTGAATGACATCCAGAAAATGCGATCCCTGATTGGCAATTTGCGAAGAGTAATCTTTCCACCAACGAAACATATAAGGCGCAATGTTGTACTGATACGGACGATACTTCCGGGGGCCAAGCCACATATCCCAGTCGAAGTCTGCCGGAGGCGTTTCCGGTTGCATGTTGCCTATTCCGCCCGGCGTCATATTACCGTAATAATGACCGTCAATCATGGATATTTCTCCGATCTTTCCACTTTTAAGCAGTTCCGGAAGTTTCTGATACAATTCGGCATACCTGCGTATATAGCCTACCGTTACGATACGTTTGGCGCGTTGCGCGGCTTCCACGATTTTCCGTCCTTCGTGAATGGTGATGGATACGGGTTTTTCCAGATAAACGTCTTTACCGGCGTTTATGGCGTCAATGGTTTGCAGTGCGTGCCAGTGATCGGGCGTAGCAATACATACTGCGTCCACATTTTTGTCTTCCAGTAATTTCCGGTAATCGTTGTATAAAGCGACGTCGCTCGGAATTGCTGTACGCATGGAAGGTACGGGACGTCCCTGCGGGATGAAATAACGCGGGTCGACTTCCTGTCGGTTGCGCGTCAAATAAGGTTTATAGACGTCGCAAAGAGCGGTTAGCCGTATGTCGGGATTTTTCAGGTAGATTTCCAATAACTGTTCGCCTCTGTTCCCAAGCCCTATGGCGCCCATCCTGATTTTGTCGTTGGCGCCCATGATGGTTCCCTTAACGTCTATTGCTGGAAATCCGCTTCCTATCGAAATGCCTGCTGCGGCAATAGCGGTTTTTTTGAGAAAATCTCTTCTGGTATCGGTATGATTCATGATTTTTGATTTGTTAATGATATGATGATTCTTTAAACCATTCTTCGTAATGTTCTGAAAGTTCGAAAATACCGCCACTGCGACGGTAATAATCCCTGTCGAGATGAAAAACGCCTTTATCCATCTTTGTCCACGGCTCGTCCGCCGTTGGGTTGTACGTCAGCATCTTATCCCAGTTTTTGTAGTTCTGGCGACCGTTGGTTTCCAGCAGCCCCATTCCCAGATCGGGAAATGGCGATAAGCGTGCCGCTACGTTCTTATTCCATTCCACTAAGATCGGATTCACCGTCAGATCGGCTAAGAAACAGGGGACGTTGTGTTCGTGGGCTATTTGTGCAATCTTCATGGTCATGCTCATTGTTTTGGCAGCCGCTTTCAGAGCAATTGCCCCGTAGCCCAACTGTATGCGCTTCAGCGCGTCTATATCGTCATGTGCGCTCTCGTCGGCTGCGATGCGTATTCCGAGATCGCTTACGTCTTCGTCCATCTCTTCGGGAAAAGGCTCCTCAATGATGGCAATCTGATCGAAAGCGCCTGTTTTACGTGCATGATCGAGCAGGCGCAGTAAAGTTTCCTTCTTTTCGTAGCGACCGTTGGCGTCGAAGTAATAAGGCAATTTACCGCTTTTGGTATGTATCGTGGTTTGATGACCGATGGCCTGATGTATTTCCGACAAACGCGCCATGTCTTTTGCCAGCATTTCTTCCTGTGTGCCGGGCTGACCGATCTTGATTTTCATGAAAAAATAACCGTCGTTGACAGCCTGAACTATTTCATTGACCGAAACATTATAGGGTATCAGAGGAATGGCAGCCACCTTATCGTGACGGTGCGACAATGCGGGTCGGTAAGCCGACGGGATAAGTTCGTCGAAATTCCTGATGTTGTTTTCGGCAGCGTACAGCAACCATGCTGCGTTATCCACGCCCACGAGCGCATTCAGGACAAAAGTTTTGCGCAGGCGTGGATTGCCGGTGATTTTTTGTCCGTAACGCCACAGTTCATCCATGATGCTGTCGATCATCTGCATTGGCGATTCAAAGGTTTGTCCCTTAATCATCTGCAAACCGCGTTCCGCTATGGCAAACATAAAGAAATTTCCCGCCGCCTCTGAATTTGCGGTAAAAACGTCGGCGTCGCTCCACAACACGCTTTGGGTACAAATGCCGACTTTTCGTATTCCGCTTTCGCCTTGCAGCATGGCGGCGCTTTGCCACAACTCGCTAAGATAACCGCCTTTGAAGCCAAGCGGCTGGATCAGGGGTTCACGCTCAAAGTTGGAACCGGTTGCCGTTACACGCAACGGTTTCAGCGATACTGAAACGTTACACGCAGTCTGCTTCAAACTCATGGCGCTCAAACCGGTAATCGCCGAAGCGCTTTTGATAAAGTTTCGCCTGTTCATGATTTTTTTATTTTCGCAAGTTTAAACATTATCAAGATAATATGCAAAAAAAGCGCAGATAATTTCGTTGGAATCTTCGTTAGGCGAATGTTCTTTTCTGTTCGACATAGCCACACGTTCGCCGTATCCCAAAAGCCGGTTGACGGCGATGCTGTGATTCAAAGGTATCCATCTTTTTACAGGGTCTTCGGAACCGCCGGATACTAAAAACGGACGGGGCGCCATCAGGGCATGAAGCTCGTGTAAATCGTAACCTTCATTTCTTAATTTCACATACAACCCTTTTGCCGGATTTTCAGCGGTAAGGAAACCACGTTTACGCCAAGGCGGCGGATGATACCCCAGATAGTACGGTTCCCAGTAATTCACGTCGGGTCGCGATTCGTCGAATACAATTCCGGGATCAGACCACGCGGCAGATGCAAACCGGTCGAACAGACAGGACGCAAACATTGCCCATTTGCCTCCATACGAATGACCTGTGATACCGATACGTGTTGCATCCACGTCGGAATCTTTCGACAAGGCGTGCCAGGCATTGGCAGAAGCGTAAGCCAGCAGGGAAAGCGGCTCTATTTTACGACGTTCGTAGTCAGGGTAAAACCGTACAAATGTGGTATCCGCAATGATTTCCGATGTTCCGACAGATAAGGTTACAAATCCGCGTCTGACCAATTGACGCGCAAAATCGCGATAAGGTCTTCCGCCTGTTCCCGCGGCGGTTTCAGGCTCGTAAAAGACCGTGATCACAGCCGGTTTCTTTCCCTTCCTTTCAGGTTTCAACAGGTAACCGGTGGTTTTCCCGCAAGGGAGCCAGTCGAAACGGACTTTATATTCCATATATCCGTCTCTTTTCACCGAATCAATGTATTCCAGCAAGTTATCTTCTATCAATGGAGGCCATTCGCCCATCATTGACATCCATGTATCACGTATTTCCTTACGGCGTCGCGACCAGTCTTCCGGCGTCCTGACAGAATCGCCATTGTTGAAAATCAACGGTGAACGATAGTTGCCTGATTCGTTTTTTAGTGAATCGGGCGGCGAAAAATAAGGCGTTAATTCGTGCCAGTCCACCTGTTCACGTATCATTGCCTGAGGAATGGCAGGTTTGTTCGGATGACATCCTGAAAACCAGCACAGCGCTGTCAATAACAAAATATTCGTTTGACTTTTCATCACTTGCTACTTTCGCGATTCAATTTATGTAGCGTCTGATGTTCCAGCACAAACGAACAAAACTCCCCGTACAGTTCATTGTCGTCTGTATCTTTTGAAAAATACAACTGAGCCAGTACGTCCGTACCCTGGTAGTATGCGATTTTTTTTGTATCCAACATGTTCTTGTTTCTGAAAGCATCCATGTAGTCGTACATTCTATAAACCTTGGTTCGCCCGAAGGCTGAGAGTACATTGTGGTCGAACTCAAATTCCAGATTCAGATCGTATTTGTTTGCGTACTCGCAAGCCTGCGACAATCTGCTTAAAGGAAGATCGGAGAAGAAATAATTGGGCTGCAGGTAGGCGTATGTGAACTTATGGTTTTTCCACGTGAAAAAATCAGGAGTTGCTGAATTTTTCCAGCAAGGTATCCAGTTGAAGGTATATTTGCGCCGGTTCAGAACGTCTGCCATATCGGGAAGCATGTCGCCTGTTTCATCAATGCTTTCGGCAATCCAGTAAAATCCGGATAATTCGGCATATTTGAAGTTTCCTTTATGGAAAAGTTCCGACACATAATCAATGAACCATGAACAGGCAGCAATCCGGTCTGCCTTGTTTGAAAAATTGAGCGTTTTTCCGTTGATGTCGCCCCAATAACCGGCAGGTACCGAGGGATATCTTGATCCTTGTCCCGCAGGAATCGGTTGCGGAAGACAGATAACCACCTTAACCTTTTTTTCGGGATTGCCTATTCTTGCGGCTGCTTCGGCAATAGCTGCTTCCAAAGCATATACGGCATTGTTTGGGGTAAAATAATAATCTGCTAATTCTTTCCATTCCTGTTTTCGCGCGGGAAGAGAACCATATCCGAAGGCAAAAATACGCGAAGTGGAAAGCTGACTGTTGCCGGTAATAAATTCCAGAAACAGGAACCCGTCAAAAAGCCAATGTTCCGTACCATCTTCATCGGTAAAGGTTACGTATGGTTTCAGGTATTGTCTGTTCCATGTTACATTACGATGAGCGCCGCCGGCATAAATCAATACCATATCTGAAACGGGATGCAATTCTTCTTTTGGTTTCGGATCTACCTCAACTGGCGGGACTTCGTGCGGAAGTTCAACCTCCGGCGTTTTGTCGCGACAAGCCGATGTAAAACATATAGCCATTATCAAAAAAATCATCTTAAAAGTATGATTATGACTGTCGGAATGACGCAAATATTTCATGATGAACTCTTTCAGTAATCTATTAAAATAACAATGCAAAGAAATTATTTTATTTTGAAACAAAAAAATCTATTTCATCCCAATCGCCGTCACTACGTTTCTTTGCGTTCCGTCGCTCGGTTTAATGGTTTCTTTTCCGTTGACCAACATACACGACGAGCCGCCGCCGTCTAAATTCAACAATTCCACGCATCCTATTTCGAGCAGCAGTTCAGCCACATCCTGCAAAGTCAGTCCGGGCGTTGAAGGCGTTTGATTCCGGCCTTCGCAAACAAAGAATAGAATTCGTTTGTCGGCAGTAAATCCGATGGCGGTACGGGGATTGTTCGCCGTTGGTCCCACGCCGCTTATATTGTCCCATGTTTCGGCTTCCCATGTATTCACGATGGTCCCGTTTTTAGTCAGTACCGGACCCGCTCCTATGGAAGTTTGCGCCTGAAAGCCCCAACCTCCCGCCGGATAAGCAGCCGAAGGAACAGGACATGGCACGGCGCCGGCTTTATTGGGCGCAGGCGCCGGATAGGCATACGTTACCTCCGGCGAAGCGGTAGTATAAGTCCAGTCGGTACGATATTGCCTGTTGCCCAAATCGCTGAACGCGCCCTTGGTAGGATAGAAAGTTGCGTCTGCGGCGCCGTCGCTGCGGATAACCGAACGGCTGCCAGGGGCTATCCTGACGCCGTTACGGTAAATCAATCCGACATTGTGGTTGGTACTGCCGTCATTCCAAAAATAGGTTCCGTTGATCATGACAGGGTATTCCTGATTAGTATCGTTATAAAACTTCGCAGGAGTTTTTGAGCCGCTTACTTCGCCCAGTACATGAAAATTGACGCCTGCGTTGACATCGCCAAGCGCAATATATGCTACAATATTTTTGCCCTTGAATGTGGGTGGCGACTTGTATATCGTTATTCCATTCTTCAAATCGCCGAAAGTGGTTTGCTGTACCCAGCCTTTTTCAGCCGGATCCAATAATTGCAAGATCGGATCGTAAACGCCAGCCTTAACGGTAAATACAATTTGACGGTCGCCTGCCGACAACTCAATTTCTGTCGGAAATAACAGATTGTAATCGTCCTGCTCCCCTTTGGGTGAAACCATCGAAACCCCATCGGCAAGCGTTAATTTGATGTTCACGCCCATCTTTGATTCAGATCGCGCCAAGTCGAAAGCGATTTCCCTTGCGGTATTGTCGATCACAACATTACGAGCCTCTCTGTTGGTGACTTCTGCGGCAAGGATAAATACCGTAATTTCATCGTCTCCGGTTGATTTACAAGCATGGCTGACGATGATGATAACGCTTAAAAAGATGATGATGAACCTTTTCATGGTCGATGATGTTTTTGTAAAAAGACAGCCCGAAAAGCGCTGCGACTTTTCGGACTGTCTTTGTGATTTAAACGCTATTGCGCCCAACAGATGATTTCAGACAATGTGAAGGATGCAAATTGTGCGGGAGAGACTGTAGTATTATCTCTGTTTTTCCAATGCCAGTTATCTATACATTTTATACGATAATACTGCGCTGTGGGAACAGTAGCAGGGAAAACAATTGATTCGCCTGCAAGATAAGCGTCAATTCTTGAATTTTGATTAGCGGCGCTTTCGACAGGAAGATGATCGGTGTCGCCTTCTCCTATTTTTTCCCAATCGTCCCATCCAACGGTTGCTACTGGTTCTCCAACGCCGGTATATGCCCATAATTCCCAGAAAAGCATGGTAGTCCATCTAAAACCCCAATAGTGGTGATGGCGATATTTTGCTAATTTTACAGGTTGTTCGGTTTTAAAAGTAAGCCACATTGGGTATGGCGTAATGCCGTCGGGCATCATATAGGCAGGAGGTCCTCCGCTCGAGCCGCCACTCGTATAGTTTACTTCATATGCCCAGGGATAAACGAAACTATTCAGACCATCTCCACCGCCAAGGTATGTTTGGGACCATTCGCCATTAAACAAAACTGCAGGAGTAGTTTGTGTGGGGTCGCCGCCTGTTAAGTAACCGCCTGTTACCTGGTGAGCCGACAACTGTAACGGAGCCTTTTGAAATTTTCTAATACCAATAAACTTACCTGTTTGAGTGACAGGCCAATTCGTATAGCCGGTTGCTGCAACTGTCCAGTAAACGGTTCGGGATTCTTCGTAATCCATACCGAGTTGTTCCAAAAGATTGTCGAAATCTTCAAGCGAAGCGAATTTGAACGTAGTTTCGCCGTCCGGTACGTCTATTGCCACATAATCAGTTACTGAATTTAATTTTTGAGCGTCTAATGCAAATCTGATGGTATAATCCGGTATGGTTGGCACTGCAATCCAGTTTAACGAATAAATCTTTGCAGGAACGGCGGCTGTCGATACCATTACGGCATTATTTGCGTCGAAGGTTAATTTACTCATAGTATATTCAACGTTCGCATTTGCCGGTAAACCTGCCGGAATTTCAAGTAAATCAATCGGCGCGATCAACAAGATTTCCAAAGATTTTCTTATCCCCGTGAATTGTCGTACCTGAGATACAACTTCGCTGTTAGGGACGCCCGGTTCAACCGTCCAATAGACGGTTTGCGATTCGCCGAAATCCAATCCGAGATCAGCCAGCATAGCGTCAAAAGCATCAGCGTCAGTAAATTCAAACGAATTTGTACCTGTCGGGTCAAAAGACAGACTGAGATTGTCATTTGCCGCTCCAAACATAATAACATAGCCCGTTACTTCTTCAACAGGAGTCCATGTGAATGCAAACGACTCATAATCATTTGCATCGATGGTCAGATTGTTTGTTTCGGGCAATACAATCACCGATTTTGGCAATCGGGTAACCACAATGGTTCTTACCTGTGTTTTGATGGTTTGCGAACCATCGCTCGGGCGAACCGACCAATAAAGCGTCACTGTTTCGCCGCCGCTGACATTAAATGCCGCTGCCATGGCATCAAAATCACTTGCAGATACCGAAAACGGATTGGCATTGACCGTTTTTGTCTGCGGCGACGCCAGATTTTCCGTGAGGCTCACCACCAACTGATAGCCGTCAATACCTTCAACATCAGTCCATCCAAAACTGATATTGCTAACGTTCGACAGATCAAAAGATGCGCCGTCCGACGGGGTTGAGAGAACAATTTCAGGATCTTCTGTTACAGGATTCTCCTTCTCTTTGCAAGTCCACAAAGCGCAGACTGCCAATAAACTGAAAATAATTACAGACTTCTTCATTTTGGTTTTGTTTTTAAAATATGAATATATAAAAAATTAATTAATGAATTTACTAATCTTCAAATGGCCAAACGAGTATTTCGCTTAATGAGAAATTCGCGCGACGCGGCGTTATGGTCTGGTCGTTTTTCCATTGCCAGTTTTCCACACATTTAAAACGGTAATACTGCGCCGTGGGAACAGTATTTTTATCGAAGGTTATCGTTTCGCCCAATGGATAAGCATCTATACGCGGCTGTTGATTCTCTTCGTCTTTCGACGCGGGCAGATGATCGGTATTGCCTTCTCCTATTTTCACCCAATTATCCCAACCATCTTCAGCCGTTGGCGCGCCATCGCCGGTAAATGCCCACAATTCCCAGAAAAGAGGGCAGTTGTAGTAGAACGGGTAATAATAATGATGCCTGTATTGAGCCAGTTTTACGGGATAGCCTGTTTCAAAAGTTATGAAACACGGATATAATACACCATCCATTGATCCGTTATGAAATCCGCTTGAAAAATTCCGGTAATTTACTTCGCCAACCCAACCTGTCGTTGTTTCGCCGCCATCGTATATAACAGGCCATTGTCCGTCAAACAGGTATTTCGGATCGTTTGTGGCAGTCAAATCAAATTGTGTATCAAATCCTGTTACCATATAATGCGCCAGATTCATTACAATTAACGTATTGACTTCCGTAGCGACCGTTCCGCAAGGATCGGTACTTGGTACCACTTTCCAGTACCATATTCCGGATCCGATTGCGGCAACGACTTCGTCGAATACGGGTCTTGTCATGTTATAATTAGTACTGCCACGTACAAATACGGTAAAAGTATTGTCAGCGCCATCGGTGAATTGATCATCGTTCGAGAATTTCAGGAAATAATTAGGCGATACCGGAACTGCCGTCCAGCTGAATGTTAAGGGAAACGTGGCTGTATTGGCGCAAAACGCCTTTTCGTCGACAGGCGTCGTCAGGTTGATGCTCAATTCGTCCGCCACATCTTTTCTTTGCGCCGTGAAATGACTTACATGTTCTATCACGCCATCCATCCATGCAAACGGCTCAACCGACCAGTAAACTGTCTGTGAATCGCCATAACATATTCCGAGACTTGCCAGCAATTCGGCGAAACCTGTTTCGGATGTAAATTCAAGTTTTGTAGCGCCGTATCCGGGTTCAAATGAAACATATTTGTTTTCGTTGTTGAACTGGTCAGGCTCAACGGAAAATTTAATCCTGTATTCCATGATTCCCGCAACATTGAACCATTCAAACGTTTGAGGCGAAAATTCATTCATGTCGATCACATCGCCTTCTTCCGGCAGGGTTAAATAGATTTCTGCCTGACGTCTGACGCCGGTGAAATAACGTACCTGCGACAAAGCGTCTTCCGATGGCACAGTCGGTTCAACTGTCCACCAGACGGTTTGATCTTCGTTGAATACCATACCCAGTTCTCTCAACATATCGTCGAAACTTTCCATGTCCTCAAATTCAAACTTATTAACGCCTTCAGGCAGGTCGAAGGATACAAATTCGCCAACAGATTCAAATTTATTGAAATCCAGTGCAAACTTGATGGTATATTCCGAAACTGCCGGAACGGGCGTCCAACTGAAAGTATAGGGAACATATTCGCGGGCGTCGATGGTCAGATTGGTTTGTTCGGGCAAAACGATTTGCGGAACATTCCTTCGTGTGACCACAATATTGCCTTTCCCTGTTTTGGCAACCTGCGAAGATTTGAGCGGAAGAATCGACCAGTAAACCGTTTCGGTTGCATAACTTGCAACATTCAGTAATGCCAACGCACGGTCAAAATCGCGGGCGGATATCGTCAGAGGATTTTGTCCGGCAGCCAGACTCGTCCAAAGCGTAAAACTTTCCGACAGGCTGATCACTAATTTATATCCGTCTATTCCGGGAACATCTTTCCATTCAAAAGCGATGCTTTGTCCCTCATCGAGATTAAAAGCGGCGCCGTCAGCGGGTACGATCATGACAATTTCTATCGGGTCTTGCGTCTCAAATTTATCTTTGTTGTTACACGTCCATAAACAGACGCTAAACAGAATAATCCACAGAAAACTGTACTTTTTCATCTGATTCGTTTTTTTGATATTTAATTCATTTTTATTCATTCTCCGATACGGTCTATATCAATACAGTCAAATTCGTATGCCACAATTCCGGCATTGGTCGCCAGCAAATACAGAATCATCTTGTATCCGTCATCGGATACTTTCATTACTACGTCGCCGGTTCTGTTTCCATTGCCTAAAGCAAAAGCGCTGTGCAAGGTTTCCGTTTTGAATACGCATACGTCGGCATAACCGGCGTCATTGGGCAAAGTGGAAAGCAATGCAGGATTGGTTACATTGTACAGCCATGCGCTGCCGTAACTGTCGGTATTTGCAGCGGGTGAAGCGGGTCCGATACTTACTGTAGCCAGATACGGCGTTCGGTTGAATGTTACCAGATCGAGACTGACAGGAGCAATATATCCTGATTCCGACAAAGGTACGGAGCCGACAACGATATTCCTGACGGGGTTAAAACACACCAAAGTACTGTTATTTGGGTCTGCCATATTTCCATACCCGATAATAAACAAATTGTCTGTCAATCGCGTACCGGCTGAAATAACGTCTCCGTACTGTGCCCATTGAATTTGAGGCGGCATAAACGGATATGTGAATTTAACGGGCGTTTGCGACTGCAATACGCCGCCAATCACCTGCCAGCGAAGTATGGTACAGTTGGTATTACCGGTTCCCATGAAAATGAGCGCATCCCCGTCCAGATTTCCCTTGATGGACATTTTTCTTCCGACAGTAGGACGAACGCTGGCTGATAAATCAGGAATATCATGTTTCCATTCGATGTATTTTACCGGATTGTTATCTGTAAGGCCTCTCCACTTGTATATCAACAAACTTTCAGCAGGATCGGTTTCATCATTGGGTACAAGGTTGCATATCAGAATATTTCCTGCTTCGTCGGAAGCGCTGAAAAAATTTCTCAGATTTCCGGTATGTTCTCCCTGCATGGGTAATGTTCCGGCATATTCGCCTGTATACCGGTCGTAGTATTTATTGGCAATGGAACGTGTATTCACCATCAGATAATCGCCCGACACGGCAAGCGCTATCGACAGGTGCGCCAGCGGATCGCCGGCTGCTCCGCCATTTTGATACAGACCGAGTTCATTGATGGATTTATACCACAACCTTTTTGCGCTTCCTTTGCGCATTCCCGACGGTAACTTTTGCGGCGAAATGGACATGACCGTCCACTCGACTTTTGTTCCGTCTTCGGCTGTTACCGTATAGACGACCGGGTGATTGAAATTTTGTGGCGTAGCAGGATCGGGGCTTATGGCGGCGTATGTCGAAACGGTTAATTCCGCCGTTCTGTTGTTCAGATCAGCGCCGCCCGCAATAAGACCTATCATGTTCCTTTCTTCAATAATCCAACCTTCCAGTTCAGGCTCCAACAACTTGAAAGAAGTGATTCCGGCTTCGGAAAATTTTCTGAATTTTACCGTAACAATATGTGAAGTTTGCGTACCGTCGGCTGCGGTAATCGTTATACTTGGCTTCTGGTTCAAATCGACAAGGTCGTAAACGCCTGAAATTTTGACCGGTTCAACCGCTTTTAACCTCATATTCGATACATCGGTTGGCTCTCCCGTTTCGATGGGTATACGAATGTCAACCACTATTTTTATGGTATCTCCGTATGGCGATGGCGTTTCGGGAATGAAGAAACCGCTGCCATCCTCAAAAGTGGCATAGATGGTAGTCAAAACCGGTCTTTCGAAGATATCATTTGCCGGATTGTCCTTACATGCAAATCCGGCAAGACATGCAATAACTAAAAATAAAATGCTTTTCTTATTCATATCGGTATTTTAATGGATGAATGAATTTAGCGCCACGATTTGAGTTCAGCATGAACATACATATTTGCGCCTCCTGATAACACATACTGGTAATAAAGGTCAAAAACGCCCCATGAACGCTGATATTCGTGGTTAAACTTTCCTGTGTATACGCTTTCATATCCGACAATGTTTTGAGCCTGAAAATCATGCTCCGTTTCTTCGCCGGAGGACGAGGGCGGTACGCTTTTAATTTCAACCGTTCTGTCGCTTTTTACGGTAAGCAGAAGAAGCATATTGGGTTCAGGGCCTTCAACCATAATGGTATTGGCATTAACCGTCACGGCTTCAACAGACGGCTTGTCCACTTTTGAAACCACCTCATTGTCATCCGATGTGATAGGTCCGTAAGGTTTATAAACGCCTTCGTAAACGTTCCTGAAACGCTTCAGATGCAAAAAGATGGTTTTCATTTCAGGATGAACATGAACCAAAGGGCTGACGCTTTCGATAGAAACCGGAAGAATGTAATCATTGTCAATAAACGTTTCGTCTATATTTTTAAAACGAATATTGACCAACGAACAGTTGCCCGAAAGATTTACTGTTGTTTCGGGGACGTCGTAATACTTTTCAGGCAACAGTCGGAAAGAACCGAGATGTCGGTTCACGGCAATATACCGTTCAAGCGAATCGGCGTCTATTTTGAGGTAAACCGTAATACCTGATTCTTTTGCATTGACGCCTGCCCAAAACAACCCCACCTGATAAACCGATTCGCCAAGCAAAGGCGCAACCTCTCTGATTCCGTCAGAAGGCAAATAAACGGTACTTTCATATTCTACCGTATCAATTCCCTTATCGCAGGATGATAAAAAGATAGAAATCAATATCGTTGTGATTAAATATTTGTACTTTGTCATCATTTTATTATTTTTTATCTCTTAATTCTTAATTAATTACCAACCCGGATTTTGTACCATTAGTTCATTTTTGTCAATTTCCGTTTGCAAGATGGGGAAGAGACAATTTTTTTCGCTGAAAACACGCGTTATAGAAGATGCTCTGCGATAAAAAGCGGTGGTAGAGAAATTATTGGCGGCTGTATTTCCTGCATGGATATCCATTCCCCATACTCTTCCTCCCTCGCCCCATTTGCGATAAGGCGAACCGTCGTCGGGCGTATGCGCCAGCCATCTTCTTCTTGTGGTAAAATACCGGTCGGTTTCAAAACAAAGTTCTACCTGACGTTCGCGGAGAATGTATTCCCGTTGTTGTTCCCTGTTGCCTTTTATTTCGGGACAGGTTTCGAAAATACCCGGAAGCCCGGCGCGTTCCCTGATCATATCCCAATACTTTTTGATATCGGCATTACCGGGATCATACTCGTTCAACGCTTCGATGTAATTCAGCAAAATAGTGGCATATCTGACATACGTCCATTGACGGTTGGCGTTTGCGTATATTCTTCGTCCCTGCGTCATGTCGCTGCCCGGATCGCAACTTTTCAACGCCAGATAGCCTGTTTGCGGATAAAAAGTAGAAGCGCCTCCAAAACCGGAAAATCCGCCGTTGTATAATTCCACTCTTGCATAACCGTTTTTTTGTCCCGGACTCGAAAAGTAATCTCTTTGAGCGACGTCTTCGGCAAATTGCGGTACGATGCGTCTGTTGTACAGAATGGCTGCATAAAAACGGGGTTCGCGGTTGGCATACATATTCCAGTCGCCTTCCCAATGCCCCCAGGCGTCTCCGCTGCGAATGTCGCGAATCATTTCTATCCGGTCTTCATCAGGATCCAGTTTTTTCGGATTCCAGTTTTCATGGGGAGTGGCAGCAAATCCGTCTTCCACGTATCCCGACAGCGGATCGCGAATATCGCGCCCGTTTTTCATGTAAAAAGCATCCACAAGGCGTTGCGTTGGTCCTACCCCTCCCAGATTGTATGTACCGGGCGAACAATGAACTTCCCATCCGTTATGGTCGAAACGCATCCTGCCAAACAATATCTCACAATTCCATGGATCCAGGGTGATATATCTGACAGATTTATACGGACAAAATTCAGTATCTCCTCTCTCAAGATTGGTATACAGCCTGATCCCTGCCTGAGGATTTGTTTCGGCTAACGTGATAAGTTCGTGATTGGCTTCGGCGGCTCTTCTCCATCTGCTCTGATCATAAACGGTTGTTGCCAGCGGTTTACCGTCCTTGTTTTTAAAATCTTTGTAAAACGGGTTTCCGTTCCACTGCTCGCTGGCGGCAAGCAGGAGCAGTTCGGCTTTCAGCGCTAAACATGCCTTTTTGTCCGGCTTACCCAACCACGTTTCGTCATTTTTCCGATTCAAAGGTAAAACGGGATACGCTTCGTCCACCATTTGAATAATGTATTCTACACATTCGTCAAAGGAAGCACGCGGCATATTGTTAAAATCATATCCGGTGGGTAATAACTCTGTAATCAGAACAGCAGGCCCGTATTGTTTCAGGGTTTCCCAATAATAATATCCTCTCAGGAATTTTACTTCTGCTTTGTACTGCTCTTTCAGATCGTTCGACAATTCAGGACATTTATCCACATTATTCTCGAAGATGAACGATGCGCGGATAGCCCTGTAATTTTCAGGCCAACGATTCTGGAAAGTGGTAGACGGATTCCAGTTACCCCTGGTGATATTGTAGGGCTGATACACGTTCCATGTTAAATCACATTCGTCTGAAAACGCTACCCAAAGTACAGACTGTTTCAGATCGGGAACTTGCATGTGCGCATATACATTATATAAATATGCTTCTGTTTCACGACGCGAACGCCAAACCATTTCATCTGTTTTTATATCATCCGGCATTTTATCTAAAAAATCGCAACCGACGACGATGGCGCTCAAAAACAGCATCCATACATATATTATGTTTTTCATATTATTCTTTTTACAATTCATGGCTGTTAAAATTTTGCTCTGATTCCAAAATTGAATTTACGCGCTATAGGATAATTTTGACCGTTACCGGTTCCTGTTTCAGGATCCCACATTTTCCATTTGGAAAAAGTATATGCGTTGTTGCAGATAACAAATACCCGTAAACCTTTAGTATAGATTTTTTCCAACCATTCTCTCTTAAAATTGTATCCCAGTTCAATATCGCTTAACCGGAGGAAACTTCCGTTATAAATGGTTTTGGTTGACGTTTGCCAGTTGTTTGCCATTGTTCCGTTAAACAAACGCGGATATTGCGCATCCTGACGCGGGTTGTCCACCGTCCAGCGGTCGAGCGCCTCAACAAACAGATTCCCCTTGCCGACGCCCTGATTGAAGGGTATGTATGCTCCCCATAAAGTGTACGTGACACGTGCTTGTCCTCTGAAAAAGAGCCCCAGATCGAAACCGTGCCAGTCCATTTGTATACCGAATCCGTAATTGATTTCGGGAAGATTGGAGTATCCGACAGGCACTTCGTCGTCAATGGTGATTTGCCCGTCGCCGTTGATGTCTTTATACTTCACGTCGCCGGGGCGTATCGCGCCTCTCGAAAAAGTTTGTACAGGATGATTGGCAATGTCGTACTCGTCAGTAAAATAGCCGAGATCGATCAAACCGAACAGCTGATTATATTTGTGTCCTGTACGCATCCTGTAATCGTAGTTCTTGGGCGCTTCGTCCTGAAAAATGATTTTGTCGCGGGCAAAAGTAAAATTTCCGTATATTCTTACCCCTCCATTTTCATTGTCAAAACGTTGATTAGCAGATATGGTAGCGTCGATTCCACGGTTGACCATTTCGCCGATGTTGGCTGAAGGCGCCTGAGGAAATCCTGCAATGTCAGGAAGCGAGTTTCTCCGAACCAATATATCGGTACGGCGTTCATGGAAAAAATCAGCTTCCAGCGTGATACTGTTTTTAAACATATTCAATTCGAAACCAATATTTTTCTTCAGTCCTTTTTCCCATGTCAAATCAGTGACGCCCATACGGATTTCACCTGTGCCGGCGTATTGTTGTGAGTTTGGCCCAAAATAAATTCCGCTTGCACCGTTTTGATGCAACGCTCCTGTGTTGATCAATCCGCCTCCCCAAAGCGACAAATATCCATATCGATCGCCGCCGGGCAAGGCTTCCGACCCAACCAGACCAATAGAACCTTTGATTTTTAACATATTGACAATATTATCGTTCCAGAAAGATTCGTTGGAAATCAGCCATCCTCCTGAAAATGCCGGAAATAGCCCGAATCGTTTGTCTTTGGGAAAGTTTTCCGAACCGTTGTAACCAAGATTAAATTCACCGAAATAGGTGTCCTTGTAAGCGTAGGTCGCGCGAAAAGCAATACCTTGCCGCCGGTAGGGAATCGATTGTATTGATGATGACGCATTTCCGTTCACATAATCCCGCTGATAGTACATTGTCATAGCGCCCACCCTGTGTTGATGTTCAGCGCCGAACAATTTATCGTACATCAACTGCGATTTCATTTCTTTGGCTCTGTTGCTTGCCAAAGTACGTTCATAACCAAGATATTCCGCTCCGGTGTCGTTCAGACTGAACAGCAGATTGCCTTCGGCGTCGCGTCCATTGACCATATAAGTGTTTGAACTTTTGTTACGCCGGATAATGGTTTGATTATAAGCGTCAAATGAGAATGAAAATCTGAATTTTAAACCATTTAAGAGTTTTTTCAGATCCTGATTTAATGTAATCTGCCCCATGAACTGGTTATTGAATACCGAATTGAAACCTGAACCAAACAACCGTTCGGCAGGATTTCTTTCTCCCACCTGAGGCGGAGCGCCCCATCCCATGACGTCTTCGCCGGTTATCTCATTGACGCCGACAGGCAGCCGTACCGGATTGCCAATCGGAGTTCCCAGTGATGCGTGGTAGAACAACTCCTGAGCCGGCGAATAATATGAACTATTGATGTTCTGAAACCCTACTCCGGGTGTATGCAGATCCATCAGCCACCCGCCCACTTCTATATCAACGATGGTGGTTTTGGTAATGGATATATCCACATTTGAACGGTAATTGTAGCGGTTCAGTCCTAAATTGGATTTGTAATCATTTTCAGGATCGTCCTTCAGGTTGCCATTTTCATTGATATACGAGAATCCCACAAAATAACGGGCAACTTCGCCGCCGCCGGTTACATTCAGCGACATGGTGGTATTATTTGAATATTTTTTGTATATTTCGTCGTACCAGTTGACATTGGGGCATAAATACGGGTCTGTTCTGTTTCGGGAACTGTTGATAAATTCCGGCGTGTAATGTTCCATCCCTAACGCTTCATTGTAGAGCATGGCATATTCGGGGCCGCTGAGAAATTTCGGCAACCCGGGCAGGTCTGAAATAAAATGCTCCACTTTCAGTTCAATTAATGGTTTTTGTGCCACGCCTCTGCGTGTAGTTATCAATACCACGCCGTTGGCAGCCCTTGTTCCGTAAACAGCCGTTGCGGAAGCATCCTTCAGAATATTGACCGATTCCACTTCTTCAATAGCCAGATTTTCCATGCTACGCTCCACGCCGTCCACCAGAATAAGCGGGGATCGGTTGTCGCCGAAGGTGGAGATACCTCTGATCCAGAAACTGGCGTTGTCGTTACCGATTTCGCCGGTACGCTGTACAATCACCGCGCCCGCCATTCTGCCTGCCAGAGCATTGGTCAACGAACGTGAAGGAATGGTGATTTCGTTTACCTTGACGCTGGATATGGCGCCCGTAATACTTGCCTTACGCTGCGTACCCATAGCCACCACGACAACTTCGTCCAATGCCGTAGCGCTTTCTTTGAGTACCACATCAATAGACGTCTGCCGCGCCACTTTGACGATCTGATCAACATATCCAATAAATGAGAACTTCAGTTCGTCGCCCTGCTGAACTTCTATCGCATAATAACCATTCATATCCGTAGTTACTCCTTTTTGAGAACCTGTAATCATGATACTTGTACCGGGCAAGGGCAAACCACTCTCGTCTAAGACTTTTCCTTTGATTAATACTGAGACACCCTGTTGAGCTTCAACGCTAAAACATGTCATCAGTAAGAGCATTGCGCCTAAAAACACAGGCAATACTCTTGTCTTTCCAAAATTTTCCATAGGCTTATATTTATTTTATCAATTTATTTAACGAGGCAAATATAGATATATTATTTATCATAATATATTTTAATAATAAAAATTTTTACTAACTCATCTTATATTGAAATAATCCCTATATCGATTGTACAAATGTCCGGCTTGCAGATATGCCGATTGCGGACTCATGAAATGCGAAAACTCAAAGGTGATGGCCTTACGGTAATTGGCGCGTTTGGCCGCTTCGAGTTTCATCCGTAACTTATCGAATTTGATGGGCAGGAATTTGATGGGCATGTCGCGGTCGAACGATTCGGCATTCGTCCAGCATTCCAGCCCGTATTTGTCGGCAATCTTCTTGTTGACTTCAAAAAAAGCGTCCAGCTCGTCGTAATCGATATGCCCGTCCTGAAAGGCGCAGGCGTCCACTGCTCCGCTGATTCCGGCAAATATTTCGCCCCATTCGCGTTCGTGTTCCTGCACGGATACGGCGTCGGCTTTGGTCAACTCTCCGGAAGCCGCCATCACGGCTTTTTTCCCGTCAATCCACGGAGAAATGAGCGTGGGAAGCCCGCCGGATACATCTTTGCATTGCTGTCCCATCGCGCGGAAGGCTTCAATAGCGCCTTTGGTTTGTCGGCTGATTTCGGTACTCACATACCAGCCTCCGAAACTTTTGTGATGTCCGTAGTTTTTCCAGACTTCCTCAATCACATATTTGTTATCATTGATTTCCCATGATAAATCGCCCGTATCCCAGTATTTTCCCGAATCGTACAAACCGAACCAGAACTTCATACCGTGTTTGGTAGCCAGCCGCAGGAACATGTCCAACAAATCCATTGAAGGCTTGTAGCATCCGTGTCTTTTCATCAGATATTCAGACGGCCATGTGATGAATTTGCGGTATCCCGAACGAATCATGATCACGGTATCGATGCCGATGGCTTTCATGTGTCCGAAATCGGCGTCCCATTCGGTTTCGCCCCAGTTTTGGTGGGGGATGTCGTGCGAAATCTCGTCTAAGAAAGTTCCGGTAATTTTCAGAGCCTGCCCGCGAGGGACAAGCAACGGGTCGGGGGTTGGCGCCGACACTCCCGTTTCTTTATTTCCGGACGCGCCGCTACAGGCTGTCACGACAGCGCCCGTTGCTACTGCGGCTCCGGCTGCCGCCATTTTCTTTAAAAATTCTCTACGCATTTTTGATTATTTTATCAATATGATACAAACCTTTGTTAAATTTTTGGTAAAAATAATAATTTTTCAGAAATGTACTGTATGGGGCAAAAAATCACACCGAAAGTAAATTCGCGGACAACCAGTTCATATAATCTGAATACAGTTTTTCGGAATCCTTATGCCCTGCAAAAGCCGCGCTTCCGGGCCGATTCATCATTCCAAGATACTGATATATCAGTACTTGCTCTACAAACGGTGAAATATCTTCCAATTGCGTCAGGATTCTTTCAAAAGATGCGGGTATCAGAGCGCTCCGGTATACTTCTCCTTCAAAGTCAAATATTTCCAAATCAGCCCACAATCGTGACCTGCCTGCCTTCGCGTGCGCATGGTACAGCCCTTCATAATATTTTCCTGCCGTTCCCGCTTTGGTTTTCCTCACGCCTACCTCGTCCTGATAGGCCATGACGTCAATATCCAAACGTTCCAACTTGCGGACATAATCATCGTTTGGAACTACGCGACTGGTTCCGTAAGGGGCAATCAGCGTTATAGCCCTCGGAGTAAGCGATTTGGCTTTTTGCGTACAGCGGTTCACATAACTGATGGTGGTTTCGTCAATGGTATGATTCAAACCCGTTTCGTGCGGGTAATACCATCCGTAGAAACTTTTGTGATGCGCATATTTTTCGGCAACTTCTTCCATGCCTTTTTCACGCAGACTCCAGATTTCTTCATCTTTCATGGCTTTTTCCACCTTTGTCCAGTCAGACCAGTAATCGTTGCTGACAAAAAACTTGACGCCACATTCGTCAGCCGCACTCATTACGGCTTCAAGAGGGTCGTCGCAAGTATAATCGCGGCGCGGTTGCAGTTTCGACGGATAATAGGTTTTGCCTTCGTAAGCCACGGCGAGCAACACTAAATATTCCATTCCCGCTCCGTGCATCTCTTTGATTTTCGCTTTCCACTGTTCCGTCGTAAATTTCGATACAACGGGATTCCAATACTTCCCTTCCGGCTGGTTGTGATGTTCAAACTCAAACCACGAGCCGACAATCGGTTTGATGAATTTGTTCTGTTTTGATACGGATGCAAATACGGGCAATGCAGGTAAAAATGCTGCCGCAGAGGCAATACCGCAAGTTTGTAATAAAGTGCGTCTTTTCATTTCCGGTTATTTAATATTGAGGACTGTTTTGTAGCCAATGGACATAATCGTTATACAGTTTCTCCGAATCTTTGTGTCCTGCAAAAGCAGTTGTGTCGGGTTTATTCATAAAACCCTGATACTGATAAATCAGGATGTGCTCAACATAAGGCGACACGTCGGTTATTTGTTGCAATACTCTTTCAAAAGTGGCCGGTATTCCGGGACTGCGATAAATTTCATCTTCAAAGTCAAAAATTTCCACATCTGCCCATAATCTTGCTCTGCCAGCTTTGGTGTGCATTTTGTATAAGTCTTCAAAATACTTTCCGGCTTCTCCAACTTTCACTTTATGTACCCCTACTTCGTCCTGATAGGCAATGATATGAACGTCTAAACGTTCTAATTGTTTGACGTATTGCTCATTATACTTCATAAACTGAGTGCCGTAAGGAGCAACCATTGTGAAAGTACCTGGCGTTACCGAACGCGCGATTTGTGTACACCGGTTGATATATCGCTCTGAAATATCATCAAAAACTAACTGTAGAGGGGATTCGTTTGGATAGTACCACCCATAGAAACTCTTGTGATGTCCATATTTCTCAGCAATTTCTTCCATGCCTTTTTCGCGGAGACGCCAGATATTTTCATCGGTCATGGCATTCTTTACCTGTCTCCAGTCATGCCAGTAATCATTACTGACGAAAAATTTGACGCCACATTCATCTGCGGCAGAAAGAACGGTTTCCAAAGGATCTTTACATTCAAAATCGCGCCTTGGTTGCAACGCAGAAGGATAATAGGTTTTCCCATCGTATGCGACAGAGAGCAACACGAGATATTCCAATCCAATTTCATGCATCTCGTAGATAATCGTTTTCCACTGTTCGTCGGTAAACTTGGGTAACGCATCATTCCAATGCTTTGCGCCAACCTGATTGTGATGCTCGAACTCAAACCACGATCCGACAATCGGTTTGATGAACGGATGATTACTCCCCGAAACGGAAGCAATTACGGGCGATGCGGGCAAAAGCGTCGCCGCAGAGGCGATACTGCCGGTTTGTAAGAATGCTCTTCTGTTCATGGTAAAAAAAATGCGCGTATTCTGTGCATGATATTTCGTTTCAGTTACCCGGTCGTTCCGTCAATGCTTCTGCGCGACGTATACCATCCCTGATTCCATCCCACAGGTCAAAATTAATGACCTGAGAAATATCGAAAACCGATAAACCGTCGGTATCTCTCAAACAAAGAAACACTGCGTCGGATATGGTTTCGTTAGTCTTTTGGTTGGCGGCGTAAATAGAACCATAGAGTTTACAATCGCCCTGCACTACCCTCATAGAGTTGGCTAATTGCGATTCTATGGATTCCGGCTCGTCGGTTCCCCAAATGATTTCCAAGTAAGCGCCTGCCTGAAAAATGTCGAGCAAACCGGCAAAACCGTATTTGCTGTAATCCTTGTTTGCGAAATCGGGGCGTTCTGCCGAAGTATCGTGATTTTTGCTTGCCCAGTTTTGCCCGTGAGAATGGAGCGAATTGTACCACGACGCCGCCCAGTATTCTAATTCAATGTCGGGATTGGTGGTTTTGATAACGTCGCGAGCCGATTTGATGAAATCATGTATATTCTTTGCCCGAAACGCCCACCAATCCTGATAATAAATTCCGGGAACACGTTTGCCGTTATCATCGTATCGGAAAATATCATCGGGAAAACGTTCGAGTTTTTTGCCGAGATACTCTTCAAAAGCCAGACGCGACGTCTCCGAAAAGTCGGTATTTCCGCCATTTGCATAACGACAATAGTCAAGCGCAATGCCATCAACCGAATAAGAGGCTATCTCCCGAAGCAAATCGAATACAACCCCCTGCCAATCGGGGTCTATCGGATTCATAAATACATGACTTTGAGCGGGATTATCCCTTACGTCAACCATCCCCCTGTCGGGAAGATATTCCACGCACGATTTTCCATTCCATCTGGGGTCGTCGTACGCCATACCTTCCCTGCTATGCTGCCTTCCTCCCGAAAATACCGTAATAGATGCGGTTACTTTCAAATTGCGTTTGTGAGCCTCGTCCAAAAAATATTGTAGATAATCCCAGTCGCGACTTACATCCTTTCCGTTCAACATTTTAACTTCGGGAAGCGTTTTGCTCGGATACATGGGATAACCGGTTCCGAGACGAACATCTACAATAACTTTGGTGAAGCCTGTTTCAGCGGCTTTGTCCAAATATTTACCAACGTTTTCCTTTATCAAAAACGTTTTCATGTTGCCGGATGCGTCAATCCACAGCGATTTTTCCTTTTGGACTGTCGGCGTAACAATGATTTCTTTAATTTTCGGATACAAATATTCCGCGTACCGCAGGAATCCCAAATCGGTAAAATGAACTCCGTCGACGGTGGCTTCGCCGTCCGTTCCAATCATTCCGGCTGAGGGAATCAACCAGATGTTCTTTTCTCCTTTGGCGATTAATCCGTCGAAAACGGCGTGCAAGGCACGGTTCAGATCATTGATTCTGTTTTGCAGATTTATATCAAAGCGGGAATGGGGAAAGATGGGTTCTTCGATGAAGATGACCGGCGTTTCAGGATGTTTGTCGCGCAATATTCGGTAAAATTTTTCGGTCTTTTCGTTAATCTGTTGCACATTAACGTTTGGCATGAAATCAAGAATGTACAGCGAGGCGTCGCATTCGGTCATCAGTTCGGAAATTTCGTAATCTAATTGACCGTTTCCGCTGAATCCGAGATTGATAATTTCACAATTCAGCATTCGCGACAGGATATTGGTGTGCGCCATACCGGGTCGCGAGGCGCATCCGCCCTGAAGTATGCTTGTTCCGTAGGCAACTATGGGTTTAGCGCGTCGGGGAAGGTCTATCTTAGGTTGCCCGATGAACGCATCCGGTTCGATACCGATCTCTATGGACACAATGCCGTCGTAAAGCGGGAGATAGAGCATCCATTCGCGCTCTTTTCTTTCCATATTTGCGATGACCGTCGCTTCGCTTTTTTTCGCGGTGGGGCGGGCGGTATTCACATACGTCCATTCGCCGTTTTCTAAACAATATAAATCTAATCCTTTGATTCCGGTAGGCGCCATGTGGTTCATGGTATTGTCGTTGAGCGTTTCCCATTTAACGGAAATCTGTCGCGAATCTGAACAAAAACGTATGGCAAGTCCTGCGGTATTTTTACCCAGATACCAGACCGGCTGCCGCGATACATCTTTCAGGCGCGCCGGCAATCTTTCGTAGCGCGTTTCGGTTGCGTCGGATATTTTCCCCAGAAGCGGAAAAGCCGAAGCGTCGTAAAAAACGGTTTGCGCTCTTGCCGGGAGCGACAACGCTATGATTAACAGTAAAAAATAATATTTCATAAAAAGAATAACCGTTAATTTTATTGATTTCCAAAAATGTTCACTTTTTCGGCGCCTTTTTTCTTGTCTTCATCCGAAGCTGTGACCTGAATATTTTGATTGGAAGGACACCTCATATCCGTATATCGTCCCGAGTGCATCGGAACGGTAATGATTTCCGTTCCATTAAGTCGCAACAGATTGGTTTCTATCCATTCAGTACCTTCTGTTTTGGCTTTTGTCGGCTGTACGGGTTTTCCCTCGTTGCCCACCTGATCGATGGCGTTTACGCGTTTATATTCTGCATTCGACGAGTTGGTATAACCGTTACACGCGAAATCTACGCTGAAATTTTTGTGTTTGATGCGTCCCTGTCCTGTCACTTCAAAACGTAATGTCCCGCTTCTGATTACCGATAGCGACATCACAAGGGTATCGCCCGGATAGTAATGAAAATCCGTATCTTGCGCATCAGCATTGGCGTAACCTGCTTGTTGTCCGCTGTGAGCCGTCCATCGCCAAAACGGACGGAAACAAATACGCTCGTTTGTAACAACCCCTTGCGCATTGCGGATAACTTCCCATGTCAAGCCAATGTCCGTTTCCTGTCCGCCGGCATTTCCTCCGAGATACACCGAAAAATTATCTAAATATTGCCCCGGTTTGGCAGTATTAGGTCTGTCGGTATCGTAAAATATTTGCGGCAAAACCACCTTTGCGGATATTCCACGCCATTTGTCCTGACTTGATACAATTTTCCGGTAATAAGCGCCCTGAAAACAACTGATTGAAGCGACGGGTCTGATTTCGTCGGGAAAGAAATCCGGCGCAGGCTCTGTACCCGGGTCGGGGTCATCATCATCTTCTTCATAATAAGCGCTCATGATGAAACTGACCTCTCTGTTTACGGCAAACAACTTAATAGAAACAGGATTTTCCAGATTGTATCCGGCTTCCGTTGTTTCGGGTGAAACCATGCTTACTCCTTCGGCGAGAACAAGACTTACAATCACGTCGTTTGGGGTTTCGTTATCCGCAAGTTCAATATCAATGGTTCGTGCAAGGTTATCGACTTTTATCCCGCTTGTCTGTTTGTTTTTCACTTCCGCTGAAAGAATGAACGTATCCATAATTTTTGGCGGGTCGGATTCCGAACTGTTGCAGGTAAGAAACAAACAAACAACAACCGTCAGGCAAAAGAAAGAAATCGCTTGCAATAACCTCATACTCACTACGTTTGTATTATTTTTCAATGCTTTTCAGGTATATATCAATACCTTCCTTCACATATTGCCATTGATTCTTGTTTTTCAAATGAATCATGTCGAACAGGAAGTAGCCGTCGCCGGCGTTGATAGCCGCATCTACCGATTGGGTGATTGCCTGATTGATAGCGTCTCCGCCGACAGCCCAGTCGCCGTTGCCCACGTCGGGACCGCCAACCACCGGCGCGTCGCCTTTGATTTTATCCTTTGCCAAAGCGCAAAATCCCTGTACTGTCCATTCAGCGCTTCCGTATATCCGGTTTGGCGCGGCATAAGCGCCTATCAGGATAACGTCCATCAAACCGGCGTATCCGTATTCCTGATATTTGGAGGTTGCCCATGATGAATAGGCGTTTGCGGTGTTGTATTTTTTACTTGCCCAATTAACGCCTACTCCGTAGTATGTGCCGTACCATCCGCCCACATATACTCCGAAACTGATGTCTGGATTTTTTGCTTTTACCCGCGCACGCGCTTTTGCCACGAAATCGTGAATCACTTTTGCGCGAAATTCCAACCATTGTTTGAAATAAGGCGGTAAGCCGGTAAGCGAACCACCTGTAACAAACCCCGCCCGCATCACATCGTCCGGAAAATTAGTCAGGGTTCTGCCGATATAATCTTCAAATTTTCTTCGCGTGTCATCCGAAAAATCGCTTTGTATCTCGTCAAAACGGCAACGGTCGAGAATGATGCCGTCCAAATCCTGATAGGCAGCCAAATCCTCAAGCAGGTTGCACAAAAAGTTTTGCACGTCGTCGTTAGCGGGATTAAAAAACTTGGCGTTTTTCGCGTTATCATCCAAAATATTGACGATACTACCCGACGACGTCAGCAATTGCGTTGCCCACGAGCGTTTTGCAGCGTCCCTGAACAACATGCCCGACGGTCCCAACGAAGTTACGTTTCCGCCTGTCATGGTATTGATTCCGGCGTGTACCTTCAATCCGAGCGTGTGACCCGCGTCAATAAACGCCTGAAGATAATCCCACGTCGCCGTTCGTTCTATTTTGGTATATCCCGAAGGAAGCCACGCGCCAAGCCACTGTACCTGAGCGACAACGTCGGTGGTAAACAGCACATCGCCCGAATTGGGGCGTACATCTACCACCACGTCGGTAAATCCTGCGCTTTTTGCAAAAACCAAATCGCGCAGGATATTGTCCTTACTGTTGGCAAAGTCAGGGAAATTAGCGGCGGCGTCAATCCATATAAACCGCGGTTTTGCAACTATCGGTTCGGGCTCTTCTCCGCCATTGCCGTTGCCATTTCCATTGTCTTCTTCTTCCTCATCCCATTTCCATGGCGGAGGGGTATGGTCATCGCCTTTACAGGAAGCAAAAGCGATGACCGGTAAACCAATCAAAACAAGAATGATACAATTTCTTACCAATTTTTTCATGACCGAATATTACATATCAATACAGTCGAACTGAACGCCCACGACAAATCCGTTGCAGAACATAAAGTACAGGTACAGATAATAGCCGTCCGGAGAAACTCTTAATGCGACGTCTCCTGCGCCATTTGCGTTTTCAGACTCAGGCGACGCAAAACCGCTACCTCTCGGTCCGTATGCGTTACGTTCGGATATCCAGATAATTGCCGGAGATGATTCGGATTGAAAAGATAGATTTCCCGTAAAAGTGGCGTCTGTACTAACGTCCATAAGCCATATAATATCGCTCGAACCCCATGTAAAAGAGTTTATCCAGTTGAGCGCAGCGAATTTGGCTTTGTTAAACTCAACATAGTCCAAAGCATTGGTAATCCAATTGCCGTCGTCGGGTATTGTCCTGTTCAATGATTTACTAATTTGATCGGACGCGCCGCTTACCCATGATAAGATATTATTGCTATAAGCAGCCGCAAAATAATCGCTGCTTAAGCTGGTAGCCGATGTGTACATAATATCGCAGTTGGTTGTCCATCCTGCATGTCCGCCGCCTATGGTAATGATTTCAGGCGTTTGCGACGTTAATACGCCATCAACCACCGTCCAGCGGGCAAATTTTGAGTTGGCTGGACTCATGTACAATGGGGCGGTGATAATTGCATTTCCGTCAATGTTGCCATTTATGGAAAGTTTGCGTCCGATAGACGCTTCAGGCGTCCATTCGATAAACAGTTCGGTTGCGCCGGCTATTGAAGTAAGCCTCCATACTTTGAAAACAGGTTCAAATGTGGCTCCCGGAAATTCGCCCGCCAAATTACATATCACTACATTTCCTGCTGCATCGGCTGTGGTGTAGAAATTGGTTAAATTTCCCTTTACATCTCCCAAATCAATTTCACCCTTTTTTTCTCCTGTTTTCGCATCAATATATACGCTGTTCTGGTTTCGGGTATTAATGATAACATAATCTCCGGTTGCCGCTATTCCGGTTGTAAAATGGTCGACCGTAACACCCAGATCCGCTTTCAGTTTCATTGCAAACATTATTTTGGCGCTTCCCGGCCGGATTCCCAAAGGCAATTTATCCGGGACTTCTTTCTTCACGGTATATACGCTTTGGGTTACGCCGTCGTGCGCCGTTACCGTCAATTCCAAATCTTCGTCGTAAGAAAAAGCCGTCGTTCCCGGGTCGGGCGAGACGGTAGCATGCCATGACAGGCGAATATTGGCAAGAACCGGTTCCTCTGCTTCGAAATTCGGCAACGAAATGGTTTTCGTCGTTTCATTGACGATGCCCGATACGCCCAATGAAGGAATCGAAAAATCCTCAATGGCGCAGGCGCTGCTTTTTCGTATTTCGCCTCTCAGGGTATATTGCACACTTTCTTTACGCTGATTGGTTATTGTTATAACATTAGTCTGCGTCAAATCCATGATCAGCAGGGGAGGATTTATCGTTACATTGTCATCTAAATTTGCCCTGACGCGCATTCTCTTCAAAGAATCATCCGTCACTTGATTTTCACTGCTTTCAGGATAATAGTACGGAACGGGAATAACTAAATCAAAACCGTCATCCGGCGTTTCAACGGTAAATTCTCCTTCGCCGTGATAAAAAGATACGGTGATGCTGTTGAGACCCTTTCGGGAAACAGGCGGCGTCAAATCGTCCGGTTGTTGGCAGGTGGTCAATACGCCAAAACCCATCAACAAAAATATTTTCAATACTGTATTTTTCATTTTCAAAAATTTATAAGGTTATCTCCATTGTTCGTATTGTTGAATTATCGAATTGTTGGCAAGTTCATCGCTTGGAATGGGCAAAATGTATGTTTTTTCCAAAAATTTACGGTCTTGCAGATCGCAATCGACATACTGATAGTGAAATCCGGCGCCCTCTTTCGTAAGTTTCAATCCGTGTACGCGATAGCCGTTGTACTCCGTATGGGCTAACCTCCATCTGCGCATATCCCAGTACAGATGTCCTTCGTAAGCCAGTTCTAATTTACGTTCCCGACGGATGGCGTTGAAAAGGTCATTTCCCGTCAGTCCGGTTTTTGCCGGAAGGTTCACACCTTCTCTTTTTCGCACAGCGTTCAAATCATTTAATGCCGCTTCCGTGTTGTTCAGTCTGAAATTTGCTTCCGCGCGGTTGAGATATACCTCGGCAAGACGAAGTTCAACCCATGTATGCGTGCTTAAAAAGGTGGTTAAGTCGGTATTGGATTCATCGCGGAATTTTTTCAGATAATATCCGGTCACGGTTCGTCCCTGCGGATAGGTGTCGTCGCGGTAGCCCATGTATCTTCCGTTGTCTCCGCCCACGCAATTTTCCATCGTTTTTTCCTGCCAGAGGGAACCGGGGTAAATTACCGTTGCGTGGAAACGCGGTTCGAGGGCGACATAAGGCGGGGATGCGGTTGTTCCGGCAGCGGAATGCCATTCGCTCCAGTCCGGCGTCGCGCCTAAAACATTTTCATACGATTCTACCATTTCCTGAGTAGGCGCTCCGCTTCCACCCTGGTTATCTATTTCTCCATAAGTGGCGTAATCCTTATCAAAACTGTGATTCGGGCCGGTTACGAGATAAGCGTATTGCAATATGGATTCGGAATTGCCGCCTTTATATGCGTCTTCATATTTATTGGTTAAACTGTACATGTTCTGCGCAAAAACCGAATCGGCGGCGTTCTTTGCCGATTCCCAACGTTCGGCGTACAGCATGGCGCGCGATTTCAGCGCAAAAGCGGCGCCTTTGGTCAGTCGGCCGGTAGTGGTTGTTTTGGGCAAAAGGGAAGCTGCATAATCCAAGTCTTCTTCAATCAAATTCCATGTTTCTGCCGCCGATGAACGATCGATATCTACTTGCAGGTTCATGTCCCTGTACAGTATCACTCCGTCGTGGCGTTTGGCGAGCTGAAAATACAAAAAGGCGCGGAAGAAACGGGCCTGAGCCTCGTATTGCAGATTTTGTTCGCGCGTAGATTTCGAATATTTTCCAAGCCCTACCAAAAAATCGTTTACCCTGCGTATCCTTTCGTAGGTGGGCCCCCACACGTTCAGCAAATTCGTTGCAGGGGTTAACTGTTCGGGAGCAAATACATAACTGTTGGCGTCGCCCGCATTGCGACCCGGCACATACGATGCGTATTTCATCGTTTCGGTCAATCCGTCGGTCAGGTTGCCGTTGAATTGCGATGGATTTCCAAAAATGCTGTAACGGTCGATATATGCATAAAAAGTGTTCACATACAGTTGTACGGTTGCGTCGCTCTCCCATACAATTTTGTCGGATATGCTGTCGGTCGGCGTAGTATCAAGGAAATTGCCGCACCCCGACATACCAATCATTCCGACGATAAATACTGTTTGAAATATTTTGGTGTTCATCATTATTTTAATTTAAAAAGTTACGTTAATACCAAAAGAAAAAATCCGCTGTTGCGGGTAATACCCATTCGATACGCCGGGTTGTTCGGGGTCGATGTAGTATTGCGACAAGCCGCTGAATGTAAGCAGGTTTTGTCCTTCCACATATATCCTTGTACTGTAAATACCTGCGGCGTTCATCCAGTTAGCAGGGAAAGTATAACCTATTTGCGCGGATTTCAGACGCAGATAATCTCCGTTCCTGTACCAGAAAGTTGAGGAATAGCCATTGTTGGTACTTGGCGGAGCGATGGACAATCGTGGAAATTCGCCGTTGGGGTTGTCGTCGCGCCACGATTTTTCAATCAGATATTTGGGCGAGTTGCCTTCGTGGTAAAACGATTTGGTCATGGAGGTATTGTCCATAACCCAGGAAGATTCATACACGCCGGTTAAAGCAACGTCGCGGCCTAAAGCGCCTTGCAGCAGAAACGATACGTCAATTCCTTTCCATGCAGCGTCGAAGGTAAAGCCGCCTACGAATTTCGGATAGGCTGATTTTCCGATATAACCGCGATCCTGTTCGTAGGTAATTTCACCGTCGCCGTTGCGGTCTAAATATTTGATGTCGCCCGGACGAACGGCTTTTCCCGGCAATGTTGCCGAGTTAAGTATTTCTTCTTCGGAGCGGAACAAGCCCAAGGAAATAAACCCTACCTGCGCGCCCACTTCTTTTCCGGTAAGTTTCAACCAGTCGGGCGTGTTAGGCGAATCGTTGCTGCTTTTCAACCATCTGCGCAAAGTGTAAGTGCCGTTGAAAGCCATTCTGTAAGAAAAATCCCCGAACGATTTGCGATGCGACAAGACGAGTTCAAAACCTTTGTGGTCCTGCTTGTCGGCATTTACGCGAGTGGGAACGTATCCGCCGTAAGAAGGCGGGTATGTACCTTTATTATCAACAATGATGTCGTACAAGTACTTGTAGAAAACGTCGAACTCCACTCCCAGCAGACCATTCCACATTGTGGCGTCAAAACCGGCATTGTATTGAAGAGTTTTGGGCCAGGTTATCTTTGTGTTTGCAGGATTGGATGCATTCAGACCATTCACGGCTATTCCGTCAATCACGACTGCCGGGATTTTAGTTCCCGCAGCATTTTTCAGAAATTCCATGGTATTCAAATATACATAAGCGGGAACATTTCCTGTTGAAGACGTCAAACCGATACTGCCTCTCAGTTTCAAATTATTGACGAAACCGAGGGCGGCAACATTGCGGAACCAATCTTCTTCAGAAATTCGCCATCCTAAAGAAGCCGCCGGAAAAGGAACCCAGCGTTTTCCCGGCTCCATTCCGCTGAAATACCAGCTCCCGTCGTAACGATACGATAATTCAGCCAAATATTTATTTTCGTAATCGTAATTGATACGCCCCAAAAAACCTGCTACCCGTTGATGATAACTGCTGCCGCCTATTTCGTTTCTGTCGGGAAGCACCGCATAAGCCAATTCATCCAGCGCATAAATATCAAATCCTACTCCGGTGGCATTGAATCCGTTTCCGTCGCGGGCAACACTTTCAAACAAAGCAAGGGCGTTGATGTTGTGACGTCCGAATTTGTTATCATACCGGATGCTCGTATTGGTGGTGAAATGCGTATAATGCGATAAACTTTCCTTGAGGCTGGCATTCACGCCCCGCGCGTCGTTGGTGTAGGTATAACTGATGTCGTTTGCCGGATCAGTCGGACGGTTGGCAACAAACGTATTATACGGCGTTGAAAATATTTTCGACGTTTGGTAAGAAGCGTCGTAAGCGCCCATAAATTTAACGCTTAAACCGGTAACAAACGGCACTTTATAATTCAATGCGACGTTGGTTTCCACAATGGTCTTTTTTGTATTGGCGTACCCCGTCAGTTCACTTGCCGCCAAAGGACTGACATAAGAACTTGACGTTCGGGTGGATACCGGCTCTCCCTTCCATGTTTCCGGAACGTATGGATGCGCCCGTATCGCCTGTTGCGGCACATTGTTCCAGTCGTTCGGATTAGCCGAATACAAAGGCCCTTTTCTTTCCTCTACCCTGCCGGATATATTAAATGAAAGTTCCAGATTTTTGGCAATCTCTGCGTCGATATTTGAACGCAAATTGTAGCGGTTGAAATTGAAGTTTTTAACGTTTCCGTTTTGCCGGTAATTACCCAGCGAAACGAAATACTTCAGTTTTTCGGTACCGCCTGTGGCATTGATGTTGTAATTCTGATTATGGCCGACGCCGAAGGTTTTTTTGTACCAGTTGGTATTTCCCCAACCGTCTACGCCGGCGATCATCTTTGCTACGTGTTCGGAAGAAAAGATGGGCGAGTCGCCGTCCAATTCACGCGCGCGGTTGTACCAGTAGGCATATTCCGGCCCGTCGAGCATCTCCAGCATGTAGGAGTTGGCGCTGAAGCCATAAGCCGCCGTGAATGAAATACGGGAGGGCGCCACTTGTCCTCTCTTCGTGGTAATGATGACTACCGAATTGGCGTCCAATCCATATACGGCTGCAGAAGCGGCGTCTTTCAGGACAGAAATGGTGGCAATCTCATTCGGGTCAATTTCGGCAAAATCACGCTGAATGCCGTCCACAATATATTTCGCGCCCGAACCGCGCACTAATATACTCGCTTCATCGGCGCCCGGCTGCCCGGATTGTTGCAATGCCACAACGCCGGCAATCACTCCGCCCAACCGCGAACTAATGTTACCCACCGGGGCCTTCAACAGTTCCTTTCCCGAAATCTGGGAAACGGCGCCGGTAACGCTTTGCCGTTTTTGCGTGCCGTAGCCCACTACCACTACTTCATCTATCAACTCGGCGCTCTCTTTCATCGTTACGTCTACCCTGCGGCGGCCCGCCAGAGGAATTTCTTCCGTTTGGTAGCCTACATAACTGAAGACAAGGGTAGCGTTGTCGCCGGTTACCGCCAACCGGTAATTGCCGGTCATATCGGTGAACGTTCCGGAAGTCGTTCCCTTCACTACTACTGTTACGCCTGTCAGGGCCTCGCCGTTGGCGTCGGTAACAGTTCCGCTGATTTCCGTTTGCGCATGAACATTCGCCATCAGAAACAGCGAACACACTGAAAGCATGAACAAACGCTTCATACATACTACATTTTTATTCATATTTATTACAATTTAATTAATTTACTTTTTGATAATAGCAAGTCCGTCGGCAACAGCCCTTTGTACATTGCCGGGGTCAGATAAAAAATTAACCGCTTTTTTATCAACCACCATGCACGACGACCCGCCGCCGTCGAGGTTAATGGCATTGGCCGCGCCGAGATATTGCATCACCTGCGCAAGTTCCTTTGTACTCACGCCTGCTGAAATCGTGGGATTAGCCTGCGTAGGATTACGCCCTTCCACGATGGTAAAATATACGTAGTTTTTGTCGGATGAGTAACCCACCGCAGTACGCGGATGATTGTTACTCTCTAACCCGCCTTCGTTATTGAAAAAGTCCATCACGTTGTTATTGCTCAGGATAATGTTCCAGCCGCTTACTACGTTGCGAATGGTAGTTGAAGTAATTGACGGATCCGATTTGAGGGAAAAATCGACGGTTACATTCAGATAATCGCCAACCTGCAACACATTCAGGAAAGTATTGGCTATTCCGTGCCCCGATAATACGATTCTCCCCTGAGGTATTTCCATACTTCCTTTTCCGCCTGAGCGTTCTATTTTATCTACCTTGCAGCGTACATTGACATGACTGCCCAATTTTTCCCATTGCGCGGTCGTGGGATAGCAGAGTACTTCCGTACCCCACTCGTTGGTGCCTGTACGTTTTCCCTTGTAGGAGTTGTACAGCACAAGATAGTCGGCCCAGCGCGTTCCGTTGACGGAAGAAATATCCAATTCGCTGTCGTCCTTTTCTATCTTCACGCTTGAAGTCATTTGTACAAAGTCCATATACGGAAGGTTCTGCCCGTCGAACCCGATGATGGGAAAATTACCGGCGGGCGGGAAAGTCATTACTCCATTGATTACTTCCGTTGTAATAGGGGTTCCTCCCACTTCAGTACCGTAAAAACCGCCGTTGATCGCAGCTTTCACCTGCCGTCCGGACTGTTCGTAACGGTTGATCATTGTCGAAGGGGTTTCCTTTCCGCTAATGCTGTCATTCCCCACCCAGGTTTCGATGCTGTAACCGGTTGTTGAGGTCGTATAGCGAAGCGAGTGAATGATCAGCGGTTTGGCGGCGTTTTTCACCTGAGCGGATACATACCAAAGTCCGTCTGCTACTTTTTCAACTTTCTTTTCGTCAATCGCATATTCAGTCGTTCCGATAGTGATAGAGTTTCCAAAAACAGGAGTATCCGGATCGACATAGTTGGGGCATCCGGGTTGGGGGTCTGTTTCGCACGGATCAACATAATTCGGACATCCGGGTTGGGGGTCGGCCTCGCATGGATCAACATAATTCGGACACCCCGGCTGTGGGTCTGTTTCGCACGGGTCTACATAGTTGGGGCATCCGGGTTGCGGATTGGCGATGCACGGGTCGGGAGTGGCGGATTTGTTGCACGACGCCACGCACAAACCGACCATGATCCAACATAATAAAAATGCAAAATATTTTTTCATTGTGATGAGATTTAAAGATTTATTTATTTTAATTTTTTCTATTCTATAAATTTTATAAACGCCGCAAAGATAATATATATTTTACATATTGTCCAATTTGTTAATAATTTTTTTTAGTTTTTGCTCCAACGGTTGATCGTTCACCCCACCCTTCGGGGTTCCTCACTGCGTTCGGAATGACCGCTCTGCCTTGTGCGGGTAAAGGGTTGTTGCGGCGGCTGCAGCCGCCGCAACAACCCTCTTCTCTTTACCGATGCGCCGTCATTCCGAACGTAGCGCAGCGGAGTGAGGAATCTCCCTCCCCCGTCATTGCAGACAAAGCGAACGGCGCAGCCCTCGCCGAAGGCAACCGGAATGAGAAATCTCTTTTGCGACAATTTGAAATGCACCCAAAAGGAACGAACATTTTTGACACCCCACCCTACGGGATTCATTTTCAACCGTATAATTGAAATATTTTACAACACAAAATTAAACTACAGCCTTTCCCAATCCGTAATCTGCCGAATCGAATCATCAATGGCAAATCCGATACAAACCGCTTCGGGATAAGGTTTGGCATAATTTTTTTCCTTGATTTGACGTAATGCCTCCCGGGCTTTTTTTGCCGGATTTTCGCCAGCGTATGCTACTTTGATTTCTATCACCCAGATTTTGCCTTTGTGGGCAACCACTAAATCGGCGCGCCCCAGATTGGTGTGCATCTCGGCGACAGTTACCACGCCGCAGCCACGCAAAAAAGATAGAAGCGACGAACGGTAGAGCCATTCCTGTGGCTGCATTTCATAATCGTTATCGAAAATACTTCGTTGGGCCGCTCTTGTAAAGTCATCGTAAGGAATACCGGCCAGCAGGCGATTGAAGGCAGATACTACCAAGTCGTACCTGACGGTCATGATTCCTTTTAACAAATCGCTCCGGCAATGGGAAAAATCCCCGTCGCTATCCCGTAAAATATTTTGCGACAGCAATTCCGACATCGAATTGAGTACTTCGGTATTGGGATAATCCAATGAAAGATCATCGCTTGTACCAGGACGCAACGTCAAGTAACCGCTTTGATACAAGAAACTTTCGGGCGGCGCACTATCCATATCACCCGGGTTTTCAGCAAATTCTAATGAAATGGGCAGTTGACGGAATTGCTCAACAGTTAAATTCTGAGTTTTCAAATATTCAGCAATGACTTTGGAATTGCCTGTATGTATCCAGAAGTTGGCTAATTTTTTCTTTTCAAAAAAGGTTAATGTCGAATAGGGATTGTAAAGTCGTACTTTTGCCTCGTCATCAAATGAAAAGCCATTGTAATAATCCCGCATTCTTTCGATTAAATCTTCAGAACTCATTTGCATATAGTTGGCGGTTTCTTCCAGATAATCAGGAAAATACTGAATAATTTCCGCTTCTGTGTATCCACAAATTTCCGCATACTTGGGCGTCATTGAAATGTCAAGTGGCGTATTCAATGTGGAAAATACGCCAAATTTAGTAAATTTGGATATGCCGGTGATGAATGTGAAACGTATATATCTATCGTTGGCTTTAATTTGAACGTAATAATTTCTCAATACATCACGTACTTTTTCCGCCATATCGGAATCATTGACAAAATCGGTGTAGGGTTTGTCATATTCATCGAGCAAGATGACTACTTTTTGTTGGTATTTTTCGGCTGTACGAATAATTAAATCGTCAAACAGACTACCGGACGAATGACTGTCTGACAAGGCAACGCCAAAATAACAGGCAATATCCCTTACCTGCTTGGCAATAGAATTTTCCAGTTCATCTATTCCGCGATTGGTGATAACTTTACTCATGTCCAACCAAATAACAGGACTTGACTGATAATCTAACCTGTTCATAAACTCATCAGCATAAAGTCCTTTGAAGAGTTCCTTTTTGCCCGAAAACAGAGCGTCGAAGGTGGAAATGGTAAGCGATTTCCCGAACCTTCGGGGACGGGCAAGAAAATAGATTTTTCCCGTATCGATCAGTTCTATCAGATATTTTGTCTTATCAACATACACATAATCTTTTGTACGCAGTTCTTCAAAAGTCTGAATCCCTATCGGCAATTTTAATTTCTTTTTTTCCATGGATGATTCTATTTTTTTGCAAAGTAACAAAAAAGAAAACAAATTTCAAACCTCAAACTTGATATTCCAGGGCAAACGCATCTAATTTTGTGTCAGCGGTAATATGTAGATTGCTGTTGATCTTTATTAAAAATAATGCGTTTCAGTAAATTGTATGCTGCAATCCAAAAGTCCGGCAGGGCTTTTACATGGATAACCCCGTGCGTAGCGCAGCGGAGTGAGGAATCTCCCTCCCCCGTCATTGCAGACAAAGCGAACGGCGTAGCCCTCGCCGAAGGTATAGCGCCCACGTTCAAATTTTGTGCAATGAATTTTGACCCTGACAGGTCTATCGACCCTGTCAGGTCGCCACACAACCAACCTGTCAGGCTGCGAAGCTGCTGACAGGGTTGGAGTACAACAGGCAAAACTTGCCCGTACAAAGATAAAAAAAGGGCGTCCCTTGCGGAACGCCCCTTTAAAATCATGGTTTACAATTATTATATCGCAGTAAACTGGTAACATGCAACTGCCTTGTTGGTAGCAAATACATAGAAAAGAATATCGTTGCCGACCTTTTCCATCGTAAAGCTACCCGTGACATTACCGTTTACATTATCAGTAGTACTGTACGGAAACGCTACCTTAGAAACCGGAGTAAGCGTACCTTCCGGAGCGCGTTCAAACACGCCGAAGCAATAGAAAGAGTTATCACCTTCACTACCGCTCAGGGTTGCCATCATATTTTTACCGTTAAAGGTAAACAATTTCTGATAGTGAAGACATTTGTTACCCCATCCGTTTGCGGAATTACCCTTTAGGATGTTTTCGAAAGGGCCCTTGATTTCAGTTAAGCCGCCAGTTTGCCCATACCACATAACTGCAATATTATTGCTTGCCCCGGTAACCGATCCGATATAATAAGGACCTACTGGTTCTAATCCAAGCGGAGTCAGAAGCTGATAACTATTGTTGTTCATTTCTTTACCGGTTTCAACTACGGCGTAATCGGGATTCACAACGCCGCCGTTGATTTTCAGCATGACGTGTCCGCCGGTAGCAGTCATTAATGAATTGGGTGAAATAAGCAGTGCATTGCCGTTCACATCGCCGAGAACCTGTAATTTACGACCTAAACTGGCTATTTGTTTGTCATCGCCGTCTTTGGTGGGCATATCCACAATGGGAACTGCGGGGTCGGTTGCAGACGACCATGTGGCTACCACGCATTTGTCACTGTTCCATGCGCCCAGATTAACGCCAATCATATTTCCGGCGTCATCATTGGTGATGAAGAAGGGGAAATCCTGTGAGATTGTAAAGGGATCGGCTGCGTTTGCCGCCTGATTGTTCCATGCTCTCCATCCTTCAACATTCAGTTTGGTAGCTGATAATGTTCCGGTCGCTTTATCCAGCAAAGCGTTGGTGCGTCCTATCACCACATAATCGTCGATAAGGGCAATGGAGTTAGGATTATTGTTGCTTACATCAGCAATACCTTCAAAATCGCCGTACTCTTGCGTCCATTTTTCTTTCGTGTAGAATTTAGGCGCTTTTACTGTCCATGTTTTTTCTGTTCCGTCAGCGGCAGTTAATACATATACCACATCCTTTGAGAAGTCCTGCGGATCGTTGGGACCCGGCGTCATGCTTTTGTAAACATTCCAGTCAACATCAACCAGTGCGTAAATATTTTTCATTTTGTCAGCAGTGAACCAAGCGGGCATAAACATTGGTAATTCGTATGTAATGATACCATTTTCGGCATCAATTTTTGCTAAGCCGTGCATTGGTTTTGTAGTTTCCTGACTCTGAATCCTTATAGCATTCTCCTCATCAACCGGAAAGTCAGGCGGCATTGCGCCTTCCAAAAAGTAAAGGTAGAAAACCGTGATATTAGCCGGCATGGGTATAATATTTACTGTAACAGTCCATGTTACTTCTTCACCGTTGGCGGCTTTGATGGTATATTCTACCGTTTCGGAGAAGTCCTGCGGTTCGCCTGTAGCAGGGGTTACAACTGCTCCCCGCGAACAGGTAAACGTAGGAGTTGCGTCTGCCAAGAAATCGCTTCTGACAATTTGCAGTTTTGGCGGCCAGCCGTCAGGGTTGTCCAGACTCAGAGTAGATTGAATCGTGAAGGTAACCGTATGATTCTCAGTGTCTATAACTCCGTCGTCAAAAATTTCTTCACCCAATTTAAGTGAAAAAGATTCAAAATTGGCTTCCGGTTCTTCTAATTCAACCGTAACAGTCCATGTTTCCTTGTTACCTGCATGAGCGGTGATTTCATACTCTACAGGTTCGGTGAAATTCTGCGGTACGTCCGAAGCGGGACTGGCAGTAGCCCCAAGCGACAAGGTAAAGGTGGGAACAGCGCCGTCTAATCCGTCCCACGCGCCACTATGAACGGAAACGGTCACGGTTTTGTCATCTTTGTTTACATCGCCTTCAAAAGGCTCATCTCCCACAGTAAGCGTAAAGGATTCTATCTCCGCTTTGTCCGAAGTGCCGTCTCTCTTTTTGACGGTGTACGTTTTTGTCGTAGTACCGTCCTCAGCCGTTACCGTGTAGGTAACGTTTTTGGTAAAATCTCCCGTAGCTCCCGAAGCCGGATTAGAGGTTGCTTTCGGGGAAAGCGTGAAAGAAGCCGTAGCCCCGTTCAGCCTGCTCTGGTCGAACATAGCGCCATTATCAATTAAAGGCGCTAAAAACTCAAACGTTGTTCCATCGCTCTGCAATTGGGCGTCGAACGGCGTTAGACCTGTAACGGAAATCTTGAAATTTGTCATCTCCGTTGCGTTGCTCTTCGGCGGTTCGGGCGGTTCCACCGGCTTGTCGTCCTTACACGTCGAAAAGAACGGGATCATCAATACTGCAAGCAATAAAGCCTGCGCTGTTTTCGTAAAATTAAATCTAAACTTTTGCATGATAAAATGATAATTGATTTTAAAAATTTGGTGAAAAAAAATGATAATTGATTTTACAAATAAAAACGGGGCAAAGAAAAACAAAAAAATTTTAAACAACAAACATTTTAATAAAATTTTTTATAAATCTGTGATCATTGCCCGATTGCCGTCTGGTGTTCGAGAACAAATTCGCAGAAATCGCGCAGAAGCGCTTTGTTTTCTTCGTCGGGCGAAACAGACAACTGATAGACGGCGTCGCAATCCTGATAATACGCAATGCGCTTACTGTTCAATATGCCGTATATCCTGAACGCTTTCATGTAATCATGCAACCTGTAGGCTCTGCTACCGGCGCCGGCAAATACGCGCAAATCAAATTCCAGTTCCATATCAAGGTTATACTGTTTCGCTATTTTACACGCATCGACCAATCGCGAATAAGGAATCTGCTCGTTGAAAAAATAATTGGGTTGCAGATAAGTATGATGAAACCCAAGTTCTTTCCATTCAAAATAGTCCGGCTTTTCTTTCCAGTAAGGAATCCAGTTGAAAGAATACCCGTCATTTTCAAGATATTTTCCTATGGTGGTCAGTATTGTTTTGGTATGAAGGGTTTCTTCGGCTATCCAGTAAAATCCTTCAAGTTCCAGGTTTGAAAAATTTCCCGCGTCGAACAGGGTTTTTATATAGTCAATGTACCACCTGCACGCAATTACTCTGTCGTTCTGAACGTTAAAATCAAGTTTTCTGCCGTCAATTTCTCCCCAATAATCAGCGGGCGTATCTTTGTAATTTGAATTGGGTCCCGCAACAATCGGTTCGGGTATCCCGACTACTATTTTACGTTTTTTTGACGGCGCGCCCAACGTTTGAATTTTTTCGGCAATACATGTATTGAGTGCATCAACGCATTGCCCCGGCGTGAAATAATAATCGGCCAACGCTTTCCATTCGGTTTTTGTGGCAGGCGTTCCGTAATATCCTGTCGCAAAAATTTTCTGTTTGCCGTTGGAGATTTCAAGCATCAGAAAACCGTCGAACAGCCAGCTCTCTTTGTTGTCGCGACCGGTGTAACTTACGTATGGCGCGAAATGCTCTTTGTCCCACACAACACTCCTGTGAGCGCCGCCGCCATATATCAGAACCATATCGACAATAGCTCCGGAAGGTAACGAGGGAACAGGCTCTTCGGTTTTACCGGGCGTTTTTTCCTCATTGTTGTCTTTTTCATCATAATCTACAAGGGTAATTTCCTTGCCCTTGCATGAAAAGAACGAAAATAAAAAGATGAATATGAAACTTAATTTTATCATAAGGCACGAGAATAAATATATTTTAATGGTTTAATATTTGAAAAGGTATTCCGTCAGGAACACATCGCCCGGCAGAAGGGCGTATCCCTCCGCGCATCGCGCATCCCGTCGGGAATGCATCCCTGACGGGATGCCGGGTAATGCGTTTTTCGGCATATTCTACCGGGCGAAACATCCCTGACGGGATGTCACAAACTGTTATATACCTGTTAATTTTCATTTCCAAGCAGATATTATTTGATTAATCGAAACCAAAAACGTTAAGTTCCAGAATGTTCATACGCGCGCCCTGACCGCCTTCAAAATATGAGAATGGTTTCTCCATCACAATTTTAAGGTACCGTGCCGTTGTTTCAGGGGTATCGAAATTATTTTCACGATCTGCGTCGTTGGGACGTTCAAAATCTATTAATTTTGTCCATGTCGAGCCATCGTCGCTTGTTTCAAAATAACCTGACTTTATATTTCCTCTCCATGAGTCATCGGAGTTTGTCGGGAACGTCAGCTGTAATTTAACGATAGTTTTGGGACTTGCCATATCTATTGTTATGTGGTAAGGCAAGGGATTAAGCGGCGCAACCCATTTGGACGACCACCATTTATAATTAACGCCGCCCGGAGTTTCATCCATGTCAATAATTTTATCGGGAGTGCTTGGCGAGTTCTCATAGATTGCGTCCTCGTGTATGGAAGAGTTCCAGTCTATCACCATCCAGTTATGTTTCAGAAGTTTCGACGGATTGAAAATAACTTTCACGAAAGAAGTATTTGCGACAGGGTGTATTTCCCATTTGGATACTTCGGATATTCGCAATGGAAGCAAATAATTGTCGAATAAATATTTGCCGTTTTCGTCTTTAAGATTCTTCTTTAATATTTTATATGAAATTAATTTAGAAGATGTTTTAGATGGAAGCGTCCATTCGTTGGGGAACAATTCATAAGCATTGGAAGGCAGGAATGTAAAACCTGTGCCGTTATCCGTATTGTACTGTTCCACAAGCGAAGCGTCGGCAACAATACCGTAGGTGAGATCCCACTGATTCGGATAATTTGTGAGAATACCCGCCATGTATGATATTTCGTCGGCGCTTGCCGGACCGAGGGTAACTTCAGCCGATAAGTCGGAATCGTCGAACATGATGTAAGGCGTTTGCAGATTGGGAGATATAAGTACTGATTGTTTTTCAGCAGAAACATCAATTCCATCAGCCGTCAGTTTAATGGGTAATACGTATTTGTACAAATCGGTCAATTTTGCCATTTCGGTAGTATTGAACTCTACAGGCATGTAAATTCTGGACGACTCAGCCGGAATAACACTGTTTGCCTCCGGCAATTGATAATATACGGAGTGCAAAATTTCATAAACGGTACCGTTTTCGAGGTTATAATCGTTCAATGTCTCCTGGTCAACGCTTATTGTCACTTTCCCTGATTTCAAGCCGTATCCGCTTTTATATACTCCCAGATGATACGGGTAGGTTCCGAAATCGAAAATATCTATTTCCAGAAAATCGGGGTCTGTTTCGTCCACAGGATATATGAGATAGACTTTTTCATCCGCCATATCGTTCAGTCTGTTGTCTTCGCAGGATACAGCCAGTAACAGCGTCAAAATTACAAATGATATTTTTATTACTGATTTTTTCATCGTTTTATTCTTTAAATTGTTATTACCAGCCATAATTCTGGGTTATGTTTTTCATTTCGTTCAATTGGGTCTGATGTATCGGGAAAAGATGATGCTTTGGCAGACATACAATTGGCGTACATATTGCGTCGGTGCGTTCCCACGAATCTTCATAAGTTGTTGCCTGCAAATTTCTTCCGTAACGCTTTCCGTTGCTTTCCTTTTCGGCTATCATCCATGTCCGTACATCGTAATAGCGGTGATTTTCAAAGGCGAGTTCGACCATACGTTCCTTCTGAAGCAAAGTTCTGTACAAATCTTTATTTCCAATGATCTCGGGATATGCCGTTTCAATTTTGTTTAATCCCGAACGTTCGCGAACATAGTTCCAGTATTTGAATCCTTCGGCTTCGTCTCTGTTTGGTTTTTCGTTGCATGCTTCGGCATAATTCAGGTATATTTCGCCGAGACGGAACAGGGGCCAGCTGAATGATCCCCAGTTTCCTGCGCCTGCATCCGTATTATTAGAGGGGTCGCTCATCCGGCGGAATAAATATCCTACTTTGGTGAAATCGCCCTGCGTAGTACCATACGGCGATGTTCCCGTTGCATGAAACGTTACCTGTTGCTCGGTTGACCACCAATCATTTATCCAGTTCATTCCGCTGAAAAGTATGGAAGCGTAGAAACGCGCGTCCCGTCCCACGCAACTGTTGTGCGCTTTTACCGGCTTGCCGGTTAGAGGAGGATCGATCGGATGTCTGAAATTTTCGGTAAATCCCACGTCAGAGTAGTTCGATGCAGGGTCAATAACCGGGTCTTTGCCGTCGTTGGTATATCCTGTAATGGGGAACCGACCGCTGTTGTGCATAGGGTACGCATCCACTAATTTAAGCGAAGGAGAAAATCCGCAGTAACCTTCTTTCAGTACCTTTCCGCCGGACGGATTACAGCGCACGTTCCAGAAATAAGCGTCGGGAATCCATTTTGCCAATATCAGTTCCTTGTTCCATTTATCGAAATATATGGCCTGATAGGATTTGATGCCTCTGAGTAAAACGTCGTTATCCGTTTTTTGACAGAGTTCGTATTCGTTAAGGTCAATCACCTGTTTGGCTGCTTTTGCGGCTTCTTCCCATTTGTTCGGGTCGGTTGTTTGCGGGAACAGGAAGTCGCCGTATTTATTTTTCATTCCCACGTACCACGGGCATCCGTTGAAAAGCGGGCGAGCCATGTATAAAAGGAAACGCGATTTTGCGGCATATACCGCGCCCTGCGTCAGTCTGCCGTACCATGACGATTCTACCGATACCGGTAAATCTTCCGCAGCCAGATCAAATTGCTCAACAATAAAGTCAATATTATCGTCAAGCGAATGTCTGTCTATATCATCGCCCTTTACTGAGAGGTCGGGATCTGCATCTCCCCATATATAAACCGGACCGTACTGCTGTATCAGCAACGCATAATAAAATGCGCGTAAAAAGCGCGCTTCGGCTAACATAGATTTTCGCTCTTCGGAGGGAATGACGGTACATTCATTAACGTGATTCATAAACACCGTAGCCTGATTGATTCCCTTATAGTAGTGGCTCCATAGGCGATACCCTTCGGTTGTAGGATTCCATGAACCATCGTTGAACGTATGATAATTGACGTATGCTATCCACGAGAAGTATGCTTCGTCGGATCTGGAAACCGTGCTTGTGAGCCTTTCGGCGCTACCGGCAAATTTGGAATCAAAATGGTCGGCAACGGCGTAAAAATCTGTCGGTAAGAACGCATATACATGCGCAAGATACCTCTCCGTAGAACGACGACGACTGAATACCTCTTCTACATCTAACTGTTTTTCAAGATCCGGTTCAAGAAAATCGCATGAAAAAAGAGGAAAAAATATGGTAATAAACAGGATAATATTAATAGGTTTCATAATTATTTCAAATTAAAAGTTAAGATTAAGACCGAGGTTTATATTTCGCATATTGGGATATGATGCGCCTTGTGCGCTTTCGAGTTCGGGGTCCCAAAGTTTAAATTTGGTAAAAGTCAGCAAATTAACGCCTTGAAGATAGAAACGACAGGTGTTCATTCTGAGTCTTTTTGTAAAATCTCTTGGCAATGTATATCCTATTTCGGCATTTTTGAATCGCATAAAACTAATATCGCGCAGTTTATGCGTACCGGGCTGTCTGTTGTTCTGGCTTACATTAATCGCCATACGCGGATATTGCGGGTTATTATGCGGATTTTCTTCCGTCCAGCGGTTGATGGCTATGTCGGCAAACACATTACCCTGTTGAGGCGTCGATTCAAAACCATTGACAGGGGAACCGTTAATAATAATGGTAACGTTGTTCACTCCTGCGAAGAATACGGAAGCGTCGAAGTTTTTCCACATGGCGCTGACGCCAAAGCCGTAATTAATTTCGGGTACGGTGCTTCTTCCAATCGCTACCCTGTCGAGTTCGTCGATAAATCCATCGCCGTTAATATCGCGGTATTTCACATCGCCGGGTCGCGGTTTGCCAACATTTTGTACCGGCCATTTGTCTATATCTTCCTGCGATTCGAATAACCCGACGGCAACAAGTCCGATCTGCTGCCCCCAGGGTCTTCCTATTTCGTCCGCATATCTGTAAACCGGCGTTGGTTTATCGTTGTAAACTGCCTGATTGCGGTTATAGGTAAAATTTGCGCGCGCTGAAACGAACCAGTCTCCGAAATGATCATCATACTCAAATGATGCGTCAATACCTCTGTTTTTCATTTCGCCGACATTTACATAGGGATTTTCATTGACGCCTGCAATAGAAGGAACGCTTTGCCGAAGAAGGAATATATTCGTTCTTAACTCGTAAAAATAATCCGTTTGCAGTTTTAATTTGTGGAAAAGTCCCAGTTCAATTCCAAGGTTTGTTTTCGTGGATTCTTCCCATCCTACCATGTCATTACCCGGGTAACCGGTAGAAATGCCGGCAGTTCTGAAATTATTAAAGCCGTTTGCTCCAAATATCCAGCCTTCCGCATCCTGTTTCATGTCCGTATTGAATGCAAATCGTCTGGTGTCGGATATTTTATCGTTTCCTGCTTTACCGTGCGACGCTTTCAGTTTCAGCAGGCTGATGGCAGGACGAAGCGGTTCAAAAAAATCTTCGTTGCTGATTAAATATCCTGCGGCAATGGAGGGGAAAAAACCGTATCGTTTTTTAGGCGAAAAGTTTTCCGAACCATTGTATCCGAAATTACCTTCCACAAAATATTTATCCATAAAAGAATATGTTAATCTGCCGGCAATACCGAGATGTCTGTTGGGAACAGCGTCAGTGATATCACCCGGCGTCATATTTGTCCTCGATCCCATGTTGAACAGGAATAATCCGCCTACCCGGTGTATATCGGCGAATACTCTGTTGTACGTGATGGACGCTTCCGTGTAAAGCGCTCTTGTACCCTTGTTTGATCTTCCAAAAGTCAGATAATCGCTGCCGTTCACGTTGCTTTCGGTCAGGATAAGATTTCCTTCCTCATCGCGTTCCGAAGCGTAATATGTTGGAGGAGATAATATTCGGGAAACAATATCCTGATTGACCACGTCCCATGAAAATTTAATATTTGCGGTCAATCCCTGAGTAATTATTTCCGAGAAATCCTGCGTGATCCCCAGCAATGTTTGTGCATTATTGTTAAATTCTTCTACATATCCCGTTTTATTCAATCTGTTGTAAGGGTTTAGTCCTGATCCGGGGGTACGCGCCACCGATCCGTCGGAATATATCGGGGGGATTGAAACGGGATTGGTTGTGTAGGCGTCAATAAACAAGTAGTCAGTCCCGCTCACTTTTGAATTAGGTCTGTTTTTGACGTCGTATTGCGTTGATAGATTCAGGTTTAAAGTAGTTGAACTAGTAAAATCTATATCAAGATTTGAACGGAAGCTGTATTTAGTCCACCGCATAGATGGGTTATATTCGGTAGTTACGGCATTAAATATACCGTTTTCGTTGTACAACGAACCTGCAACATAGTATCTCATATTTTTACCTCCTCCCGTAGCGTTCAGGTTCACGCGCTGGCTTGTCGCTCTGTCCTTGTAAACTTCCTTTAACCAATCCACATTCGGATAAAGGTCTAAGTCCACTTTATTAATATATTTTTCACGTAATTCGGGAGAGTAAAAATCGAATTTGTTTATTTCTCTGTGAACGTCGTTAAACATATCTATATATTGTTCGGCGTTTGCCATTACGGGCATTTTGGTTGGCGATAAAATTCCGTATTCCATTCTTGCGCTAATCTTGGGCTTGCCTTCAACGCCCCGTCGCGTATTTATAAGAAGTACGCCGTTTGCGCCTCGCACGCCATAAATTGCGGTTGCCGTTGCATCCTTCAATATCGAAAACGTTTCAATATCTTCGGTATCTACAAGGTCTAATTCCCGTTCGATACCGTCCACGAGTATCAGCGGTTTGTTATTTGTTCCGAAGGTCGCTATTCCGCGTATCCAGAAGTCGGCTCCTGCGCCCGGTTCGCCTGAGCGCTGCACGGCGACAACTCCCGCCATCTGCCCTGCAAGGCTGGTACTTACTTTCCCTACAGGCATCCGCAAATCCTTTACGGATACCGTACTGATAGCGCCAATGACGCTCTCTTTACGCTGTTTACCATACGCTACTACGGTTACCTCGCTCAGTTCGCTGCTTTTTTCCTGCAACATAACGTTAATTACAGTTTTGCCGCTCACCTCGATCACCTGATCTTCAAAACCGACGAAAGTAAAGACTAATTTATTCGCGGGCGCAACTTCGATACTGTATGAACCGTCCAAATCGGTGGTAACTCCTCTTGTCGATCCCTGTATCAAAATGGATGCTCCCGGCAACGGAGCGTTTTCTGCGTCGGTTACCTGTCCCGTCACTCTTGTTCGCTGCGCATGAACGGTCAGATTCATGCCCAACAGCAATAATACCGTAATAAAACACCGACTTGAAAAATTCATGCGAAAAAGATGTTTCTTTCTTTTTTGAAATACAATCATACTAAAAATATTATTTAGGATTTAATTTTATTTTTTTATTACTCTGTCAATTCCTTTCTTAATTGCCTCCCACTGATTTCCGTTGATCACATGTCCCAGTTCAAATACCATTAACCCGTCGGTAAATTTCAGGCAAAGATACACTGCGTCGGAAATAGCCGAAACCCCGCCTCCGTATGCATACGAGCCGATAGAACCGCATACTTTACAATCGCCCATGGTGTAACGGTCATACGTGGTTACGAAATTTTCAACTGACCAGTCGCTGCCCGGCGCTTCCGATTTCCAGACTGCATCGGCATACGCGCCCAGCGAAAATACGTCAATCTGGTCGGCAAAGCCCGTTTGGTTGTATGTAGCGGTATATTGACCGCCGGAAGGAATATATTTTTTACTCGCCCAGTTTTGCGATACGCTGTAACGCGAACTCCAATGAGCCGACGCCCAAAAATGAAGTTCCATACCGGGATTGATGGATTTTATTTTTGATTTGATGTTGGTAACCAAATTTGTAATGGTCATCGAGCGAAATTCTGTCCACCGCGCAAATTGTGGTCCCATGCCGCCGGTTGCGGTAATGATGTCGTTCAGACTGTTGATTTTCACTCCGCTCCATGTCTCAAAAGCCGAGATGGTGGCAGGTTCAAATCCGTAATATCTTCCGTCGCCGTTGTTGTACCAGCGGCAATAATCCAAACAAATACCTTTCAGATCAGGATATTTCGCAGCAATTTCCCCGATGATGGAAAGAACGAACTCCTGTACGTCGGGATAAACCGGATTCAGGAACGCAGCATCCACGCCGGTACGGTTACGTATATCCTCAACATTATTGGCGTTGTTGTTCACCATTGCCATTTGCGTCTTTCCGTCCCATCGGTCGCTGTCGTAAACCAATCCTTCTTTCAGGTTGGAAGAGCCGAAACCAAGCGTGGATATACTCGCAATTATTTTGATGTCATACTTTTTTGCTTCGTCAATCCAAAACTGCAGGTAGTCCCAGTCGCGGTTCACCGTTTCGTTGCCCCATTTGGTCAATTTTGGCAGAATGTCGCTGTCGTACAGGGCATAACCGATACCCGGTTTCACATCAACGTAAGCCTCGTTAAATCCGGTGTTATGCATCACTTCCAAATACTGCGTGATTTTCTCTTTGGTCGCTAAACGGGTGAAATTGGCATGAGCATCTACCCACAACTGAACGGATTTTTCGCCCTTTTCTACAAAAGGTTTATCCGGATCAACCGGCGGTATGGGAGGCTCTTCTTCTTCCACTTTGCCGGAGCAGGCGAACGTTAAACATGCTAACAGTAATAACGATTTGTATTTCATGATTTAAAATTCAAAGATTCAAAGATTCAAAGATTCAAGAGGTTTTGATGAAAAGAGGCTGTCTTATCTGGCACGCAGATAACACAGATTTAACAGATGAACGCAGATTTTTATGATTGATTATATTCAGACACATAACTAATTTTTTCATCTGCGAAAATCCTTTTAATCTGCGTCATCTGAGCGCTTTTAAGACAGCCTTTTTTTAATTATGATGGATTACCATGTCATTTTAAAAGTGTACAGACCATACCTGCCAAGCCAGATTGCTAAATAAGCCTCCTGCAAATCATCATCAGCATACCAATCAATCCAGGAACCAAAACCCCAGTTAACAGTAAATTCGCCTGCAACAATCCCCAAATTTTCATGAGCCAATGTTTGAAGGTCTGACGTAAAAACTCCTGCACCATGCCACCATAGCGAACCGCTTGTTACTGCTACATAAGTTTTATCATTAATTGGTAATGCCGAAACGACAGGGCGGCGGGCGCCTTCGCGTATCAGAGCGTTGCCCGTACCATTCCATCCTGGCCATCCGGCGAAAGTACCTTCTCCATTCCAGTGAGCCGGCATTGTACTTAAAGTTCCGCCTGCAAAATTATTAATATACGCTTTAACAGTAGCATTTGCCCATTGGCCTGCATCAGCCGGATTTTTTTCACCTTCGGTATCTCCTACCACATAATTTGGACTATCCGAATCATCAAACGGGGAAATCATCTGGAACAGGCTGCAATCGTTGCTTGCATAGCCGGTTTTTATCATGGAATGGGTAGATGCTAATTGTCCGTCCGTTACTTGAATGCGATAATGATCGCCATCCACAGAAAGCGGAGCCAATGCCGTAATCCACGCATCGCCTGTTATATCGCCCGCTACCTGAAAATTATGGGCAGGTACTAATCCGTATATTAGGTTAAGCGCTATTGACCCAACCGATACCGGAGCGTCTGTTGGCGTTGTCCAGTAGAAAAACTCGGTTGATCCGCTGACAGATACTGCAGCTACGCATCTTCCCTTATAGTCGGAAGTAACCATGCTCAAATTGGCAGGGTCAATTGAACCCAAATTAAGTTCGATACCGGCGGCATTTAATGTCGTTTTATCCACTACCTTCACGCCATGCTCCGCAGCCAGATCGGCGTCAGCATTTGTACAATATGCACGCGAAACAAGCACGATATAATCGCCGCAATATGCGTGATACAAATTTAAATCGCCATACTGTATTCCGGGTACGCTGCTATCGTGATACTTTCCCGGATACCCTAATTCAATAAATGTTTTGGTTTCGCCTCTTTCTGCATTCGTGAAACCTCCGTCTTCCGGGATAATTTCAGTACAGGTTACCGTCCATGGGCGTTTGGTAGTACCGTCATGCGCGGTAACTTCATACGTTACTTCTTCGCGGAAATCCTGCGGCGCGGTAGTAGCGGGGTTAGCGGTTGCGCCCAGCGAAAGCGTAACCTCAGGAACGATTCCATCTAACTCCTCCCACAATTCCTGCGGAATATTAAAACTTACCGTTGAGTTCTCATCGCTGATTACGCCATCAACATCTTCGCCTCCGATATAAATGGAGAATTTGGTAATTCTCGTTTCCGAAGAAGTTTCTTTCGACATCTTAACGGTATATTTGACCGTGGTGCCATCTTCCGCCGTCACAGTGAACTCTACTCCTGCCGGCGCTGAAAGGTCAACCTCTTCACCCGATTCAGGCGATGCTTCCGCCCCTGCCGGAAGAACGAAAGTAACGTTTGCCGTTTTCAAAAGATTTTCGTCCGCCAGTAACGGATACATGAATACAAACTCGTTACCGGTTTGTTGGGTACTCAGTTGCCCTACCGGAGCAGCAACATTGACTTTCACGTTCGTCATTTCTTTTGCGCTGCTTTTCGCAGGTTCTTCGGGTTTGTCATTCTCCTTGCACGAAAAGAAAAACGGCGTGATCAATAACGCAAGCGTTAAAGCCTGCACAGATTTCGTAAACTTAAAATTTATGAACTTGTTCATGATTAAAAATGATTAAAAAATGATAAAATAAAAAGATTAAAAAAATTAAAAATTATTCAAAACAACTGATATTAAAAGTATATAATCCATATCTTTCAAACCATATTGCTAAATATGCTTCCTTCGTGTCATCGTCAAAATACCAGTCGACCCACGAGCCGTAACTCCATCCGACCGTAAACGAGCCTAACGTAATACTCAGGTTTTGATGCGCTAATTTTTGCAAATCGTCCGTTAATACGGCTGCGGAAGGATAATATGCCGAACCGCTTGTTACCACCACATAAGATTTACCGTTAATGGATAATGCCGAAACGACAGGCCGGCGGGCGCCGGTACGCGTAAGGGACTGCCCTGTTTGTACCCAGTATGGCCATGTTGGTAAACCATTGTTCCAGAAAGGAAGCATTACAAATGTAGTCGTACCTGCCGGACTGTTAATGTAGCATTTAACCGAACCATTCGCCGCTACCGTACCTTCAACGTCTCCCACTACATAACTTGGGTTGTCCGAATCATCTAACGGGGAAATCATCTGGAACTGATTGCAATCATTGCTTGGATAGCCGGTTGTCACTGTGGAATAGTTGGACGCCAACTGTCCGTTCGTTACTTTTACGCGATAATGCTCGCCTGCTACGCCGCGCGGCGCTAAAGCCGTAATCCATGCATTGCCGGTAATGTCGCCCGCTACCTGAAAATTGGATGAATGATCGGCAAGCGACGCCATCGGCGCCATATTCACGCCGATTTTTCCGATAGAACGGGGAGCGTCCGCAGGCGTCGTCCAATAGAAAAATTCCGTTTCGCCGCCGGTTGTCACAACCCCTACGCATCTTCCTTTGTAGTCGGATGCAATCATTTTCAAAGCAGGAAGGGAAATCGCTCCCAAATTGAAAGAGACGTCCGCTTCGTCAAGGGTGATCTTATCCACTACTTTTACGCAATGCGGCGATGAAGGTCCAAAAGCAGGTTCTTCAACGTATCTGCGTGAAAGAAGCACGATATAATCGCCGCAATATGCGTTATATACAATGACGTCTCCGTATTCTATTGATACTCCGCCGTCAACGCCAAATACTCCCGGATAACCCAATTCCACGAAATCCTTACCTGCGCCCGGTTCTGCATGAGCCAGTCCTTCTCCATACGGTAACGGGTCTGAAATATCCCATATTACGGTGTATTCTTTTTGATTCTTTCCATTTTCCGCCGTAACGGTGTATTTCACGCCTCCGCTTTGCGTAAAGTCCTGCGGTTCAGACGGGTCTGGCGTCACCGTAGCGCCCTTCGACAGATAAAAAAGCGGATAGGCGGCGCTTAATTCTGTTTGCACATCGCGGTGAGGCGAAATTTTTAACGTAATTACGTTATCGTCACCCATTATCCCATTGTAATAAAGGCGGGTAGTTCCGTCCATCCTGTACACTTTAAAGGAATAGAGGATGTCCGCTTCATCGCACAACTTGTCGTTGCTGCAGGCGCCCGTCAGCATGACGCATAATATGATCAGCGCGTGAAATATGTTCAATTTTAATTTTTTCATTGCGATAAATATTTAATTCTCAACTTATTCTTCATAAAAACCCTGAATGCGATAATTACGTTTGGTTCCAACGCCCGATTTGACGGTAACGACAATCCCTTCGCCCGTAATGTCGTGCGTACCCGATAATGAAGGGGTAATGGATTGATCCCAGCTGAGCGACGCAACCAAATATACGTTCTCCAAATCAATCTCTTCTTTATATCGTTCCGGTATTTCGATGTTAATGATACCGTATCCGCCTTCTACTTTTTGTTGCGTTACGGAGTGGGCCGGAACCGGATTTCTGTCTTTGTCGTACTCGGTGATTGTTCCTGCAAATTCCGTACCATCTTTTGTCGCTTTACAAATCATCCTGTCAATGGTGTTTGAATCGTGTACGAACTCCTTGTCGGCTTCGGCGCAGTTCCACAACATCATGGTCATGATGACGCTCAAAATGACGCCTGTTTTAATAAATGATTTCATTTTCATATTCTTTTTATGATTAATTCCAATCCGGATTATCTTCACACAAATTATTATTCGACAATTCTGATGCGGGTATCGAAAAATAATAATATCTCTCGTAGAAGAAACGGGTTGATCCGCCGTCGCAATCTACTTTTTTGTAGGAAAACGTTTCATCGGTGTTTTTCGTAACTTCCACTCCGGTTACATTTTTCCCGTTAATAACGTCTACCGCCAATTTCCACCGGCGCAAATCCCAATACCGGAAACCTTCGCCGGCTAATTCCACGCAACGTTCCCTGTGAAGCAGGTTCATAAATTCTTCTTTGTCCGTTGCCGTTTTTGGAGGTAATCCCACTCTGGCGCGTACTTCGTTCAACGCGCCCAGCGCTTTATCGCGATACTGAACGTAGTCCCACTCCGCATAAGCCTCTGCCTTATTGAGCAATACTTCGGCATAACGAAGCACGGCGTCGTATTGAAAACTTTGGTCGGTAATAAAATCGGAATGGTTTTCCTGCAAGTATTTACGCAGATAGTAACCCGTGCAGGTATGTCCGTTGGGAGTGCTTGCTTTCGTAAATTCGTTAAAGGCGTCGCTCCCGCCGGTATAAGTCTGGATAGTGCGCCCTTCCCATTTACAGCCGTTATACATAACCGACGCCTGAAAGCGCGGTTCCCTGTCGGTAAAAGGATCGGAGTGGTTTTGCGACCAGTTGTCCCAACTAAATGCTGTTCCGTCGTTAAACTCGTACAAGTCGGATAGTTCTGCTGTCGGCACGTGTTCGGCGTACACTGCCGATCCATACACTGCAATATCGCCGAACGGACGGTTATTCCTGTCGAAATTGTGCGTCACGGCTTTAGGTAAACCGTACAATATGAACAATAATTCATTCGCAACATCCTTATCAACGCTTCCTTCCGGTTGTACTTTGAACAGTTTTGCATAGTCATCCGCTAATTCTCCGCCCAATTCCTTCACTTTTTCAGCCGCCTCAGCCGCAACGTCCCATTTTTGGGCATGTAACGCTATGCGCGAAATGAATCCGTAAGCCGCTTTTTGGGTGGCGCGTCCTTCCCACTGCGGTAGCCACGATTCGGGCAAATGTCCGGCAGCCCATTCTAATTCGTTGAGTACAAAGTCCCAGCTTTCTTCTTCCGTAGCGCGCTTTCTGAGAACGTTTTTTTCATTAGCGCCATCGTCCAATCCTCCGTCTGCTCCCGAAATATCGGTGCGAATAATCACGCCTCCGTACACGCGAATCAGACGATAATACGAAAAGGCGCGGCAAAAACGAACTTCGGCGCGTCGTACATTTAACCATTCTTCGTCGTATTTGCCTTCCGCATAACGCTTCATTTCGTCCAAAAGAACATTGGCGCGGCGGATACGCACGTAAACATCCGTCCAGCAATCGAACGGGCCGGCGCTTCCCGTCGAAAAATAATTGGACTCTAACAGCGACCGGTTATAGGGCGCATACGTCTGCCAGTCTGTGGATTTCATCAAATCGGTATAACTGTCGTAATATTCTCCCCGGCTGTTGAACACCTGCGATACGTCGGTAAAGGTTTTATACGACGCCGTAATGTATGCGTCAGCCGACGATTCGGTACTCCATACTGCCTGATCGGACAGATTTTTTGTGTCGTTGATATCCATCACGTCTTCGCAGGAGAGCGTAAACAAACCCAAACCGATGATACTAAATAATGATATGATTCTTATATTCATGATTTTATCCTCCTTTTAGAATGTTATATTGAGGCCAATACTGTATGTTTTCTGTTGCGGATAATATCCGCTGCTGACCGATGGACTTTCCGGATCCAAATACGGAAAATGCGAGAATGTGATCAGGTTGGTTCCAGCCAAATAGATGTTGATGCGGCTGAACGGCGTTTTATCCAATATGTATGCAGGAACGTTATAACCGATGTTCATGTTTTTCAGACGTAAATACGTGCCGTTGATGATCCACCACGACGATTGCCATGCGTTGTTTCCGTTGGATAGCGTACTCAAACGCGGATATTTTGCATTTGGATTTTCGGGCGTCCATGCTCCTTCAATCAGATATTTGGGCGCATTTCCGCTTCCCCACGACGTGTAAGGCGTTGCTGCGGGATATTTCCTGTCGTCCCACCAGCCCGACAATTCCCAGTCGGTATGCGAAACGCCCTGCCACAACATGGTTACGTAGAAGTTTTTATACGATACGTCCATATTAAGATTGAAGTTGATTTCGGGAACCGGTCCCCAGCCGATTCTTACATAATCCTTGTTGGGCGGCGCAGTTTCGCTCAGTCGTCCCGTATCTATTTCTCCGTTGCCGTCGTAATCCAAATATTTAATATCTCCCGGACGAAGATCTCCCGTAGGCGCTTTCGGATACTGTTCTATTTCCTCCCACGACTGGAATAACCCCAGCGCTTTAAAACCGTAGCGCACGCCCAGCGAGTTTCCGACTTCCGGCTGGTAATTCGGATGATTGTCGGTCATTGCGCGACGAAGCACTTTGTTGCGGGCGAACGAGAAATTACCCCGCAAGCCGTAACTCCAGTCCGAATTGATACGGTTGTTGTGCTTCAAGGTAATTTCAAAACCTTTATTCTCTACTTTTCCCGTATTTCCGTATTTCGGAAAATATCCCGCCATGGATGGAGGATAGTTGGCGTCGACGCTTTCAATAATATCGGCGGTGTTTTGGTAAAAAACGTCCAATTCCACGCCCAGCAATCCCTTCCACATATTCAGGTCAAGCCCGATATTGTAACTTTGCGTGGTTGACCATGTCAGGTTGCGGATGATGTAGGCATTCGAGGAATAGAATTGCGCTATGGGCTTTCCGCCAAGCGCCATGCTGTTTTGGGATATGCTGAATGCTGAATTGTATATAAAATCCTTATCGTCAGGAATATAATCTCTTCCAGCCTGTCCGTAACTGGCGCGGACTTTCAGAAAATCAACCATCGGAAGCGCGTTGGCAAAGAAATCTTCCTGCGATACTACCCAGCCTATTGACCCCGACGGGAAGAAACCTGTTCTGTTTTCGGGAGCGAATTTGTACGACCAGTCGGTACGGAAAAGAAACTCTGCCAGATATTTGTTATCGTAAACATAATTGAAACGTCCCACGTAAGATTTTTGTCCCGAATAACTGTAAGAACCTGATACAATGCGAACATCATTCGTTTCAGTCGGATAATCGAAACCTAAGGAAATATCTATGGGGTCGTCGCTGTAAAATTCTGTTCTCCTGCCGGTCATTGTATTGCTGTAGCCTTTGCGTTTTTCCAGAAGAAAGAGCGCAGAGATTGAATGTTTCTTCAGAAAATCGCGCGAGTAATAGATTTGCGGACGAAAGATCCAGTTGTCGCCCCACGACGACGATTTATTATAGCCGCCGCCGGGTGTGTATCCGCTGGCGCCCTGTACGTTTTCATCAAATGACCTGTTCACAGTATAGAGTTCATAATAACGGCTGTAGTTCAAATCGGTCGTTTGCCCGTAATTGTATGATGCAAAAGCGCTTATTTTCAATCCTTTCAATATGTCCGTCAAATCGGAGAAATCGTATTCCAACTGAAAATTGGAATCAAGATTATAACGCGATTGTTTCTGAAAACCTGATTCAGTCAGGGCGGCATAACCGTTTACGATAGAAGTTCCGAGATTCCATCCTACGGGATACCCCTGAAATTCCGGTTTCAGTAGCGGAAGCGACGATTGCGCCTGACCGACCGGATTAAATGCGGCTTTATCGCCAATAGCCTGACCGGGCCAGTTTCTGTCGGTGCGATACCCTGCCAGACCGGTGGTGAATTTTAAGTTTTTGGCAACCTGAATATCTAAATTGGTACGCACATTATAACGCTTAAGTCCGGTATTGATCAGCGTTCCTTCCTGATCCATCATACCGATGCTGGTATAATACTTTACCTTTTCCGAACCGCCGGTAGCCGAAATATTGTGCTGTTGCGTCAGTCCGGTTCTGAAAACCTTAGCCATCCAGTCGGTTTCTCCCCAAACGCTTTCGGGATCGTTAGTCAGTACTTTGTTTTGAATGTCGGCTGTCCAGAGCGGGGTAAGACCGTCCATTTCCGACGCTTTATTGTGCCAGTACATGTATTCGGAGGCATTCATAAATTCGGGCATGGCAGTATTTTGCGTGAAGGTGTACGATCCGTCGTAAGAGATTTTGGCGGCTCCTTCGCTACCCGATTTGGTGGTAATCAAAATAACGCCGTCAGCGCCCTGAACGCCGTAAACGGAGGCAGCGGCGTCTTTCAGTACCGATATGGATTCTATATCGTTCGGATTGAGGTAATTCATCGGACGCGGCACTCCATCCACAATGATCATCGGACTGTTGCCTCCGACATAAGAGTTCAAACCGCGAACATGCAACGTTGTGCCGTCGTCGCCGGGTTTGCCCGAACGTTGAATACTCGTCACCCCCGACAGTTTACCGGTCAACAGGTTCGATACGTTCTGCATCGGGGCTTTCATCAGTTCTTTTGCGCTAACCTGCGATACGGAACCTGTCATGTGTACGCGCTTCTGAACGCCATATCCCACAATCACCACTTCGTCCAATTCTTTCGTTTCCTCCTTCATCACAACGTTGATAACGGTTCGGTTGCCAACGGATATGGATTGCTTCTGATAACCCACGAAAGAAAACTCAAGAACCGTATTGTCCGAAGGAACTGAAATCTGGTACGTTCCGTCAAGATTCGTTACTGTTCCTGTCGTGCTACCCGCTAATACGATGGAAACGCCGGGTATAAATTCTCCGGTATCGTCGGTTATCGTCCCGGAGACAACCCTCTGGGCGTGAACGCCTGAAAGACATATAAAAGCGCATAGCAACGCTCCTAATGTCTTTCTAATTAAAAAACTCATTTGCGAAAAATATTTTCCGCCTCTTCTCAGAAATACAATCATAAAACTACATTTTACATTAAAATAATTAAATTCTTTCCAATGTTTTCCATATCTGGAACAATCCTCTCGGCACGTGGAAACAGCCTTTCCATTTTCCGCCCTTGAGCGTCAGCAGCGGTTCGCCCTGACGGGTCAGATAACCGTACCACTCAGGGTATTCCGGGTCGCGGAAACCTGCCCATGTGTAATCGTGGATTTTCAGGAACCACTCTTTGCAACGGACGTCGCCGGTTAGCCGGTAGCCTTTCAGCAAGGCTATCAGCGTTTCGATATGCACCCACCACAGTTTTTGGTCCCATTCCAGTTGTTGCGGCGGATAACCCTTGACGTCCCTGAAATAGAAGATGCCGCCGTATTGTTCGTCCCAGCCGTATTCGACGGAACGCAACAGAATATCGGTCGCTTTTTTCATCAGTTCGCGGTCGCCATAACGTTCGGCCAAATCCATCATGAACCACATCGCTTCGTTGGTATGTCCCGGATTGACCGTCCGTCCTTCAAAACAATCGACAAATGAACCGTCGGGCGACACATGTTCCAGTACCAAACCGCTTTCCTCCTGATAAAACACGTCCATCACTTCGCTGACGAGCGGCTTGACGATTTTGTCCACTTCATCGCCGCCAACCACGTCTTCCAGAATCAGCGACAGATTGCACATAATCATGGGCAACGAAAAACTTTTCATTGGGCGGCTATCGGGATAAAGTTTGTTGTAGCTCCCTTTGGGATTGGCCGAACGTTCCTGAATGTTCCGGAATGTCCATAAAGCAATCTCTTTATGTTCTGCTTTGCCCGTTGCTTTGTACAACTCGGCAAACCCCATGCAGGCAAAGCAATCCGAGAAAATGTTATACGGCTGCACCAAAGGTTTTCCTTCCCGTGTGAGCGAAAAATACCAGTTTCCGTAAAAATCCCTGCCGTTTTTTTCCATGAACCGCGCACCGGACAGAGCCATATCCAACCACGACTGGCGGGGTTCTATCTGATTGTAAATCATCGAGAAAAACCACAATTGCCGTCCTTGCAACCAGATGAACTTATCCGTGTCAAACACCTTCCCTTGCCGGTCGAGACAGGTGTAATACCCGCCGAAGACGTCGTCCCGCGAATGGTCTTCCCAGAAAGGAATGATGTTTTCCATCAACTCCTTTCTGTACAACTCTTTGTATTTTATTATATCTTGCATGATTTATTTAAATAACGGCGCAAAAATAAAAATATTATTTATCAATCCAATATTTTATAAAATATTTTAACATGGGATGTTAATTCACCTGATGTTCGACCCCATGCAGGACATATTTGTATCCTATGCCTTTCATTTGCAAAAAAAACCGTAATTGTTTCTTTATGAATAAATTATTATTAAGTTTTTGTGAAATTTTGTTATTTGTTATTCATTTCTTTTTTGATGGTGAAATAAAATGTACTACCCTGGTCTTTGACGGATTCTATCCGGATTCGTCCGCCCATTTGTTCCACAAGGCCTTTGGATATGGACAATCCCAACCCCGTACCGCTACGGTGCGTTTTGAGATCGGTATCATTTCCCTGACGGAAATATTCGAAAATAATATCATATTGATTCTCCGGTATTCCCGCGCCTGTGTCTTCCACGAAAAACAACAGTTCCGAAGGGTCGTCGGCCGGCTCGTAGCCGAAACGGATGAACCCCTTATCCGTATATTTTATGGCATTTTCTATCAGGTTTCCCAGCACCTGCCTAAGCCGTTCGCCGTCGTTAAACAGAATGTCGGGTTGAACGAACCGGCTGTCATCATAAATGATGTTCAAAGGTTTTCGCAGACTGATATTTGTTTCCCAATACTGCCTGATTTCATCCATCAGGGTATTCAGGGCAAACGGCGCGGGAAATACCATTTGCTGCTGTACATCAAGTTTCGATATATCGATGATATTTTTGATCAGACACATCAATTGATCAATGTTTTCGCTCACGATGCGGATAAATCTGTTGCGTTTTTCAGCCGGAAGGTTTTCCTGTTCGATGAATCCGATAAACCCCAGTATGGCGTTCATCGGCGTACGTACCTCGTGCGATATGTTTGAGAGAAAAGCCGATTTGAGCCTGTCCGATTCTTCGGCTTTTTCTTTGGCCTTTTCCAACGACATTTCCACCTTTTTCTGTTCAGTAATGTCGATCACAAAGCCATCCCACACGACGTCGCCATTCTCCTCAATATGCGGTAATGAATAGTAGTAGAGCCATACCGGCTGATCGTTCCTGACAAAATGATGCTCGAAAGTAAACGGAGTCATTGCCAGAATACTTTCTTTTTCTTTTTTTCCAAGTTCATGAACGATGGCGTCATTGCCCATCATTGCGATCAGATTGATCTTTTTTGAGATGATGACGTCGGCCGGAATGCCCATTAACTGTTCAACCCTGTTGCTGATATACGAAACATAAGTCTGACCGTCGGTTTTGCATATTTTCCGGAAGATGAACCCCGGCACATAATCGCTCATGTTGCGGATTTGCTGATCCTTATCAGCCTGTTCAGCAGTTTGTTTACGCACCATATCTTCAAGATATTCCCTGTACATGTTCAGTTCGTCGTTCGACTGGCGTAATTCTTCCTGTATTTGCAGTATTTCCTCGTGTTGTTCATTCAGTTTGACGTTATTTTCCCGCGTACGGCTGCGGCTGCGGATAATGACAGCCAGAAATGCAGATAAAAAGCATAATGCCAGTGTGATGAACAATATATCGCGGCGGCGGCGTTCGAGAATCTGTTGCTGACGTTCGGCCTGCACCTTCCATTCGGCTTCTAACTGATCGTGCTGTTCCTTTATTTCGTGTTGCGTCCGCAGTAACTCCAGCCGGTTTCTGTTTTCGTTGGCTGCTAATGAATCCTGAATCTGAACCGCTCTACGTTTGATTTCAAAAGCCTTCCTGTGATCGCCTTTTTGCAGGTAGAGTCCGGCTAAACTGTTGTAACATTCCTGTTTCACAGTTTCCGACCCCGCTTGTTGGTTGTATTGAAGCGTCGTCAGGAAGTATTTTTCGGCCAGCGCCAATTCTTTGTTTGTCAAAGCCAGTTTGGCAGCCTCAGAATATATGCGGATGATGGCGGTTGTTTGTCCCGACAGCAATGCCTGTTCGATGGCTTTGTCCGAGTAATACCGGGCGCTGTCCTTCTGTCCGGCCGACTGGCAGATACTGCTCAGTTCCTGATATATGAAGGACAGGTTGTGATGTTCGGGATCGTGCTCCTCGAAATAACGGCGGGATGTATTCAGCAGCATTTTCCTTTTAGCCGCCGGCATTGATTTTACTCCTTCCGCATAATTGAAAATAACTCTGGCTTCGGACATTGCGTCGTTCATTAAACGGAATAACCCGATGGATTTTTCGTAAGCGTCAATACCCTGCAACGTGTCGCCCTTCGAGATATAATTACCTGCCAGAATATCATACAGTCCGGCTGTTTTGATGGTATCCTGCGTAAGGGACATGGCTTTTTTTGCAAATTCAGCCGAAAGATCGTATTCGCCGATCATCTGATACACATACGCTATATTGGTATTGGTTCTTTCCGCAAGTTGTTTTCTTCCCGTTTTTTCCCAATATGGCAAGGCTGCAAAGAAATATTTCAACGTTTGCAGATATTTTTCCTGCATTTGATGAACAAGGGCAAGATTATACATTAATGCCGCTTTTCCGTAACCGTCGTTTATTTCCGTAACTATTTCCAGCGCCTTTTCGTAATTCGCAACAGCCATGCCGGAATCATCCAGTAAATAGTACGTGGCGCCCAATGTACGATACGATTCGGCTTCGCCTTTACGGAAAGATATCTTTTGCGCCAGCATCAGCCCGCTGTCGGCATATTGCAGCGCGACGCCATAACGCGCCAACCTGCCCGAGACGGCAGTCTGCACGTTACCGCTGTTTATTTCGCGGGCAATTCTGTTGTAGAGCGTCACCCTGCCGGTGTCGGTTTTTTCGTACCTTAACCTGTTCCGCAAACTGTCGGCCGGCGACGCATCCGCTGTAACAGGCAATATCATCAATCCCGTCAGCAATGATATGATGGCAATTGTTTTCACTCACATTTTCTTTATTTTTCCTGATTCTTCATTTTGACGAAAAACATTTTGCAAATGTAACCCATTTCTTTCGGAAAAGAAAAATGATTTTTTTTGTATGCAGGAAAATATTTATAGTTTTGTAGTTTCAAATTTTAAGTTTCATATCATGAACAGAGAAGATTATTCCTATAGTATTGCAAGTAACTTACTGCAAATAGGGGCAATAAAGTTTAATTTTAAAGATTATTTTACATGGACTTCAGGTCTGAAATCACCTGTTTATTGTGATAATCGTGCTTCTTTATCATTTGTTAAAATACGTAGTTTGATTAAAGACGCTTATATACAGGTGATACAGGAAAAATTCCCTGATGTAGAAGTTATAGCGGGAGTTGCTACAGGGGCTATTGCTCAGGGAGCATTAGTTGCAGACAAACTTGGTTTATCTTTTGTATATGTACGCAGCAATACTAAGGATTGCGGGTTAAAAAAGGTTATCGAAGGAGAAATTCATGAGGGACAAAAAACGGTAATCATCGAAGACCATGTATCTACAGGGCAGAGCAGCCTAAAAGTGCTTGAAGAATTAAGGAAAGCAGGAGTAGATGTTTTAGGGATGGTAGCCATTTTTTCATACGAACTTCCTGTAGCAGAAAAGTCATTTCACGAAAATAGTTGTGATTTATATACCCTTTCAACGTTTTCAATTCTTAAAAAAATAGCATTAAAAGAAGGATATATTACTAAGGAAGAGTTAAATAAGTTGAATGAATGGCATGAAGATATGAAGATGGATGTAATGAGGAGATGATCTGACAAAAATTCATTTCAGATTCGACCGCGAATAATTGATATTCAGTGCATCGTAATGTTTCAGGACGCCTGACAGTCGGGTCATGAAATCTTCGTAGTCCTTATCGTTTTTGGGCGTCCATACGGCTTCGGCGAGCGCTGCCAATCGCGGGAACAGCATATATTCCACATGCGATTCGGTGGCGATGTATTCGCGCCAGAGGTTGCACTGTCCGCCCAGTATATGCCGGGCTTCTTTGGCTGTAAGGGCGTCGGGCGTCGGGTCGAAACTGTACACCTTTTCCATCGGCACATAGCCGCCAATAGCCAACGGTTCGCCATCGCGGTTTTCCGACTGGTAATAGTCTAAATAGCAGAACGATGCAGGCGTCATGATCACGTCGTGTCCCTGTTTTGCAGCGGCAATTCCCCCCTCGTCGCCGCGCCACGACATCACAGTAGCGTCGGGCGCTAATCCCCCTTCCAATATTTCATCCCAACCAATGATCCGTTTGCCCTTCGAGTTGATGAACTTTTCCATCCGCTTCACGAAATAACTTTGCAGTTCGTGTTCGTCTTTCAGTCCCAGTTCCTTGATTTTCATCTGACAATGGTAACAGTTTCGCCAACGGAGTTTGGGACACTCGTCGCCGCCAATGTGGATATATTCGCCGGGGAACAGTTCGATGACCTCAGAAATCACGTTTTCGAGAAATTCAAACGTTTCTTCTTTCGGACAAAACACGTCGTTGAAAACGCCCCATACGCCCTCCACTTCAAAAGGACCGCCCGTACACGACAGCTCGGGATAAGCGGCCAGCGCTGCAACGGCATGTCCCGGCATTTCGATTTCGGGGACGATCGTTACAAATTTCTTTCGGGCATAAGCCACCACTTCCTTAATCTGCGCCTGAGTATAATATCCGCCGTAGCGCTCCTGTTTGAATTTGCGTCCGGTTTCCACATAAGGGCCGATGAGCGTGCGGTCGCGCCATGCGCTTATGTCGGACAGTTTCGGATATTTCATGATTTCGATGCGCCAGCCCTGGTCGTCGGTCAGGTGCCAGTGGAAACGGTTCAGTTTGTGGAACGCCAACTTGTCGATATAACGTTTCACCGAACTTACATCCGAGAAATGACGGCACGCATCAAGCAACAGCCCGCGATAGGGATAGCGCGGCGCATCTTCAATCGCGGCGCACGGAACAGCCCACTCCACATCCTTCGCCCGCACATCCCTTTCGATTTCGGGCGGCAACAACTGACGGATGGTTTGCATGGCGTAGAAAAAACCAGCAGGCGCACCGGCCTCTATTTCAATGCGTTCCTTTGAGATGGTCATCTTGTATGCTTCCTTGTTGGCGATGGAAGCATTGAGTTTGCAATACACCATGTTCTTGTCCGGTTTGATTTCGCCGGTTGAGTTGTCCGTGATTTTAACATTCAATCCCGTTGACAACAGGATACGCTCCAGCAGAACGAAAGCTGCATTGAACATATCCGCATCGCTGGACGGTATGATGATTCGCGTGTCGCCGTCGAAAACAAACTGTCCCTGCCCTGGTTTCAGCTTCACCGGTTTGGGAACAATGTTATAGACGTTGGTTTGCGCGGCAACCGGAACCGCTATGGCACACATCATCACACAGAAAATCAAATGTTTCATATTATTATTGATTTGATAAAGCACAAAATTACGAAAATTATTTTGACTGCTCTGATTTACTTTTTCCATTCGTAAAACTGTACCCGGTCGATATACATTTCCACAGGAAGATCGTTGGCGTCCACTTCGCCTACCCACGAGCCGCCCAATTGCATGTCGAGCAGCAGGTAAAAAGGCCGGTCGAACGGGAATTGCCCTTCCAGATCGGTTTCGATACGCGGGTAATTCATTGTGCGCCTGCCATTGATACGAAACACAAGACTGTCGGCATACAACTCCACGCCGTACACATTATATTCGTCTTTGCGGATGGGTGCGGTTGTTCCCTGTTTGGGTTCTTTCTGCCTGAGTTTGTTGGTGTAGTGCGAATGAACAGTCTGATAAGCGATGGTATCGCTGTTGAGCCGTTCCATAATGTCGATTTCACCTCCGGAAGGCCAGGGCGAATTGTCGAAAGGCAATAACCAGAAAGCAGGCCATGCGCCGCGTGCATTTCCAAGTTTGGCGCGTATTTCGAGTTTGCCGCGATAGAACGGTTTCTTATCCTTGGTGTAAATGCCGCCTGTGACAAACGGCATCGTATCGCCCGGCAACCCGGGATTGACCATCCCGCGAAGTATCAGGTTACCGTCCTTTACATCGTACAGCGGGTCGTAATCGGACATGTGCCGCTGCCAATCGGAACCTCCGCGAGGTATTTTGCTCCATACATCCGGGTCGATTACCCCGTCGTTGCTGAAATCCTCTTCCCAGACAAGTTTCCAGCCCGGCTGGCAGGAAAACAACATTCCGGCAACGAAAATAACCGAAAAAATACTGAATCTGTTTTTCATGTTATCTCACTCCTTTTACGTTCATCCGAAGACTGTACAAATACTGCGAGGCCGTAATGAAAAGCGTTTTCATGTCCTTGCCGCCGAAACAGACGTTTGCCGTCCAGCTGGCTTCTACGGGAATTTGTTCGATCTGTTCGCCTTTGGAGTTGAACACGGTAACGCCTCGTCCCGTGAGATAGACGTTTCCCTGACGGTCGATGGTCATCCCGTCCGATCCCATCTCGCAGAACAATTTCCTGTTAGTCAGCGAACCGTCGGGCAGGATGTCGTATACGTAGGTTTTGCGGTCGCCAAGATCCGACACATACAGTTTCTTACCGTCGGGCGTACCGATAATCCCGTTCGGTTGTTTCAGATCGGTATCCGCTTTCACAACGGTTTTACGGTCGGGCTTCAGGTAGTAAACATACTGGCCTTCCTGCTGTATGGCGGGGTCGCGCGTCCAGTACGGGCGTTTATACAGCGGGTCGGTGAAATAGATACCGCCGTTTTTGGGATGTATCCACAAATCGTTGGGGCCGTTCAGTTTCTTCCCGCCGAAATCCGCCACAAGCACGGTATGGCTGCCATCCATACCGACGCTCCAGAGTTCGTTGTCCATATCGGAACATGTCAGCAGGCGGCCGTCCCTGTCGAAATACGTACCGTTGGCGCGGCCAAAACTGCCAAACTCAGATAATTTGCCATCAACCGACCATACGATGATACGGTCGTTGGGCTGATCGGTGAAATACACGTTGCCCTTTTTGTCGACCGCAGGGCCTTCGGTGAAGGCAAAATCACCGGCCAACTTTTCGACTTTGGCGCCGGTGGCAATGATACTCCTGCTCTTTTGAGCATTTGCAACAAAGGGAGTTGCAAGAAAAAACAGACTGAAAATAATGATTGATTTTTTCATGGTGGAGATGATTAATGTTTGTTATTCCGGTATCTGAATACGATTGGTTGTCTATGGAGTAGCATAATCCATTTGAACCTCTATCTCTATTTCCGGATTATTTTTATCGTTGGTGGTTAATACGATTTTTCCGGTAAGATTTTCCGAAGGGGTAATGTTATTAAGGGTAAGTATAATAAAGGCTTCTCCATTGGGATGTAAAGCGGAAACAGGAATGCTGGCATATAGTATTACGCCATAATTTTCTTTAATTGATAACCATTCCGGAAGTTCCAAAACAGACCATGTCAAAATTCCATTACCGGTGTTTTTGATGGGCAATCGAACTTCATTATTTTCATCTATAGTTAAACGACTTGGGACTTCAATAACCGGGGTTCCCTCTACCATATACACTACCGGTACAACGAGTCGTCCTTGATTTTCAATAGACAAAAATATATATGTACTGTAAAAACCTATTTCGGGAAAAAGGCTATAATAGTTTGCTTTACAGTTCAAACTGGCATTGTTATTGGTAAATTGACCCGACAGAGAAGATATTTTCAACCATGATGGCACATGAGTAACTGTAAATCGGGCATTTCCAGTGTTCCATCCATTGATGCTGTAATCCTTTGCTGTCCAATCGGGCGAAATAAAAATTGGTGACGATTCTCCCAAATAAGGTTCCGATGATGATTCTTTCGTCAAAAAATCGTCATTACAGGAAAAAACAAGTAAAAAAACGATTGAGATACTGATATATTGAATGATATATTTCATTGTTGTTTGTTTTTGAAGTTCAATTAAAAATGAAAACGGACACTAAGTGAATAATCTAATATCGAAAGAGGCTGATAATCTTCCAGTTCAATTGATTTCGTTTTATGATCAGCACTGAGGGTCGTGACTTTTACTTTGTTAAAACGGGCATACGTAAAACCAAAATTCGCGCCAATGGATAACCTCGATACGGGATAATAGTCCAAACCAATACCCCCGTTTACACCCCAGGTGTTTCTTTTAACCAGAACTTTGTGGTAAGGATAGTAAGCATTATAATAGGTATCAATTCGCAATTCATCACGGTAATGCAGATAACCTGCCGAGATAGTTTCAGTCAGTCGCAATTTCTGATTTTTGTTTAACCATTGCTGCGAAATCACAGACGGTCCTGCATAATGGATAAATTGTTTTTGCTTCATAATAATATACAAATACTCGTATTTAGTTAAGCCACGCATCGTAAATTCATTTTGCGTCGAAAAAGAAAAATACGAATATTTTACTCCCAAACCAAAATATTTGGAAAACATATTATGAATGTTGCCATTGAAACTCCATCCCTGATTTATTTGCTTGTCGTAGTTGGGTACTTGTTGCGGCACAGCATAATAAAGCATACTTAGCTCATAATTGGCGGTAGACGCCAATAATGAAGAACCGCCCAATTGTACGCCAACCATCCAGCGATGTGCGGGATCAGGCGTTTTCTGAACAATTGCATTTTTATCCTGACCACTAACGAGTTGTAAGGGTAAGAATATTAACAAACTAATCATCAAATTTTTCATATTCATTATCATTATTTTTTTGCAAAGATAATCATTTGAAACAAAACAACGGTAAAAAAATTAAAATCTGTATCCTATACCAATACTGACTACCGCATGTTGCAGTATGTCTATGCCTGAATTGGCGATGACATAAGAGTTTTTATTCTTTCTGCTATCTGTCAAATTCATAAAGGAATACCGAAAACTTGGGGCAAGTGAAAGCGAAAATCCGTTTTCAAGTACATATTCCACGCCGGCCATCACAAACATACCGGCACATAGACCGTCATCCTGTTTGTAGCCCATGTTCACGCCGAGGCCTATAAAAACATATTTTCCAAAGTATTTCTTCGCGGTTAGCGGCACTGAAAAATACAATGTGGAGTAATTCAGACCCACCGCAATTTCCGAATCACCTCGACGATTGGCATACTCGATCCCGCCGCCCAAATAATCCTGATCCCAGTCAGAGTTCCATAAACCGGTAGTATAACTGCCCACCCCTTTTGTAAGACCAAAACCCAAATAATGCTTACGTACCGGTTTTGGCTTTTGCCTGTCTGCATAATCATACACAGTGATTTCTGCCGATTGCGGACTTCGCAGATATTCCGATACCTTCTCCGTCGAAATTAACTTTCCAATAATATACCCGTTTTCTACCTTTTGCTCATACTGAATATGGGTAGGCGAAACGGATACAATCCGGCAATGAATGGTATCCTGCTGAATAGTAATGATTTTATCCTGACCGCTTATGATTTGTAAGGGTATGAACATCAATAAACCGGTTATTATTTTTTTCATCTCTTTCTTTCTATCTATATTACTAATCTTCTATCGGTATGAACTCCAATGACCACGTAGCATCACCAGTAGTCACATTTCGTATGACCACCAATTCCGTACCGGCTTTGTTGGCAAAAACATAATGCGCCCTTACCAGATTATCATTATAAGAATCGTCGTAATAATACGTTTTTATCCTTTTATAATCATTGGCATCATATTGTATAATATCACGTTGCTGACTATATTCAAAATCCGAAGGTACTAAAACCCACACGCTATGAGAAGCTGCATGATGGTCTATCCAGGGAGCCCAATAAAATGAAGGAGAAAACCAGCCGACGCATGGTACGTGATCAACATTATCAAGAAATGAAGATGTTTTAGTTATACAACTGCCCCCATAATAATCGGAAATACTACCGGTAAAAATATATGTTCCATCTTCAGAAACCCAAAAATTACCAAAATAGTTCCGAAATTCATTTTTCATCTCCTTCGTATCAATGTCAAAGGTATATACTCCGCTTGAAATACCCACTTCGGCTACTAAAATATAGTTTTGAGCGGGTATTTTGTATAAGACACAGCCTTCTCCATATATACCGTAATTTCTGCTTGTTTCATTCGTATTCAGATTAACCCAATACAAATAACTCCAATGACCTCTTTCCGTATAGCAACACCAGTCATCGTTTGCCCATTCAATATCATGAACAATACTATTAACTTCAATAGTTTTGATTATTTCAAAGTTTTCCATGTCAATAACAGTAATAAATCCATTTTGTCCGATGATCGCTTTATGACCATCCTCGGACAATCTGAAACGGGTAGATGCATTGTTGAGAGATAATTCACGGGCAATCGTTCTGTTTTTCGTATCGTAAGCCAGTAAACGATTGGGTTGAGTAGTTGTAATAAACATAATGTCAGACTGTTTATCATAATAAGCATCCGTAATGTTACCTGTTATCGGTTTAATATTTTCGGGATTGGCAGTATGGTTTTGCGCTGACACTGCAATAGGATACGACGGCGTGTTTTTATCGTTGGTTTTCAAATATATTGTTGTCGAATTTACCCCTGACGATACTTGTTCCCTGTTGCATGTGAATGTCAAATATTTGTCATCCCAAAGTAACGAACCATTAGATTCCGATACACTAAGCCATTCGGGGCAACCTTCTATCTCCCAAACTAAAAGTCCACTTCCCTGATTTGAAAAACGAATTTCCTTGGTCGTTTCTCTTCGTCCGAAATCTAAATTATCGGAAAAATAATAACGTAACGTAGGATTACCCATGTCCAATTGAACATCCACTTCAACTACCGGTCTATTTTTATCGTTGGTTATCATAACAATTTTCCCGGAAAGATTTTCCGAAAAAGGAACAGTTTGATTAAATAAAAAGTAAATGGTTTCTTCTCCATCCGGCGGTAAAACGATTGTTGGATATTCTTCAATTGAAACAATTCCATTATCAAGCGACAACCATTCGGGAAGATACAAAATGGACAAGAGCAGAATACCATTACCAGCGTTTTTGAACGATAACCAACCTTGAAAATAGTAGTAGACAGTCATACTGCTTTCCGTTTCAACCACCGGATCTCCCTCCGTCAAATACGCTATCAGGATTGTCTGATTTCCTTTGCCTTCAACAGATAAAGTCATATACGAATAATAAATGCCTATTTCGGAAAATTCATGATGCGTATTTGCTTTACAATTCAGTGTGGCAAAGCCATTGGTAAACTGCCCCGAACGGGTAGAAATTTTTAACCAGTCGGGCGCATGAGTAATCTTAAATTTGGCATTTCCGACGCCCGGACAATAAATTTCGTAATCCTGTGCATCCCAATCCGGAGAAATGACGATTGAAGCGGACTCCAGAAAAGTGCGTTCCGTTTCTTCTGTCAAAAAGTCGTTATTGCATGAAAAAGCAAGCGATGTAATGATGAATACCGTAATGTGACGAATCAAATTTTTCATTGCCGTTTGTTTGATGTTTGATTAAAAATGAAACCGTATACCGAGTGAACAGTCTATTCGCGAAAGAGATTGATAATATTCTTTAGCCAATTTACCGGTCTCAGTTGAGTTTTTGTCAGAGATTTTCAATTTGGTCAGACGGGAATACATCGCGCCTGCATTGATGCTGAGGGATAAGTACGGTACGGGAAAATAATCCAGAGAGATACCGCATGTCGCACCCCAGGTGTTGCCTTCAACCAAACCGTTGTCGGAAGAAAAGATAGCGTCCATTCGTAATTCGTCCCGATAATGCACATAACCTATCGAAATCGGTTCGGTCAAAAGCAATTGATGATCCTTGCCCAACCATTGCCGGAAAATCACCGATGGACCTGCATAATGAATATATTGTCTTTCCTTGATTCCGACACAAACGTATGAAGGTAAATAATCATCATAGGTTCTCATTACAACATCTTTTTGCGCCGAAGATGTTAAAAACGAATATTTTACTCCCCAACCGAAATTATCGTAGGGCAGATAATACATGTCGGCGTGAAGATACCATCTTCGTTTGAGTTGCTTGTAAAAGCCATCGTCCTGTAATTGTGACATACCCCTGTTGATCAGATTATATTCGGATTCAGAAGTTTTTGTCAGAAAGGAAGCGCCCGACTGTAAGCCAGCCATCCAGCGACGCGAAGGTTTGAGCGCTTGCCTGTTTTGCCTGTTATACAGATTGATTTCCGGCGGTTGCGGATTTTGGTAATATTCCAATACCTGTTCCGTCGGAATCAATTTTCCAATCATGTTTCCGTTTTCTGCCTTTTGTTCATATTGAATACGGGCAGGCGTAACGTATAGAATCCGGCAATGAATGGTATCCTGCTGAATGGTAATGATTTTATCCTGACCACTCACGAGTTGTAAGGGTAAGAATATTAACAAACTAACCATCAATTTTTTCATATTCATTATCATTATTTTTTTGCAAATATAAATGAAATTTTCTTGAATTTCACACAGACGGATAAAAAACCAGGGCAACCGCACCAAAATCCATAAAAAATTATAAAAATGATTACTTTTGCATTCCATAATAATTTAAACAAAGAATCATTATGGAACAAGTATTATCGCGTTATTTTTCAGAAGTAGAAGATCCTCGCGTAGAGGGTCGTTGTTTGCATTTA